>OGKG01000404.1_pt1 | contig 55686 bp, 40 predicted proteins | sample 1572201 | NCBI WGS metagenome assembly OGKG01 (sample SAMEA2582146, study PRJEB24529) | metagenome | biome: Human gut stool | place: China | collected 2011 | reverse complement strand
GTTCGACAGACAACGAGCAAGCTCTCTGTCTGTTCTCTCTTACTCGCCAGTTTCCCTCTATAAACAGAGGGAGAGTTGGAATACAGTCTTGAGCGCTAGAGAAGCAACTTGCCGAAGGCAAACTCCCGTGAGTGAACTAATCCAAATTGTACGTGTGAACGCTCACCCCTTGCGCGGATGGAAGGTAATTGATGCCGTACCAGCACATTTGCAAAAGAACGAACGAAACGAGTAATATACTCAATGCCATTCTGTGTTTCCGGTTCCGGTGGAGTCTGAAGTGGATATATACCAGATAGGACACCCATGTCGTGGCTGCCCATGTTTCTTTCGGGTCCCAGCTCCAGTAGTGTCCCCATGCTTCTTTTGCCCACACCGCCCCGAATAACATTCCCAAGGTCATAAAAGAAAGTCCCACGTAAACCAAATTGTCACAGAGATTCATTTCCTGTTGTGTGGCTTTTTTCTCTTTCTTGAACCATAACAAGTAAATTGCCATGATCGCGGCAGCACCCAGCATGGCATAGGCGAACATATAAACGATCACGTGAGGGGCAAACCACGGGCTCTGCAAGGCGGGCATTAACGTCTTGTTATGTATTTCCGGTTTGAATATATTGATACAGATGAACACGATGGACAGGACGGTACTGAAAGTGAGTATCCATTTATATTTCCAGCGGGCATACGTGATGATTCCCGCCAAGGGCAAAAAGAACGAATACCACAGGCGGGTTTCCCCCATGGTACGCATGGGCGGACGTTCCAGTGAAATCCACATGCTTACGATAAAAGCGAAGAACACCAGCAATCCCGTGATTGTACACCCGAATGTCAATCCCGGGTGCCTGCCTTTCCATGCACTTATCGCTCCGGCTCCCCAGAAGCATAAAGCTATAACGGCAAATATTGGAAATTGATCCCACGTCATACGTTTTCCTCCTTTCTTTTTCCGGCTATCGTGAACATGCACACGGCTCCCGCTATCATCATCCATATACCCGTGTAAACCAAGGGTAACCACGGGTCTTTGACTATTTCCAAAATACTGATTTCACTCCATTTGCCCTTACTCTCGTCGTAGCTTAGCTGGTATATCTTCCAACCTTCTATTTGACAGGGCTTGTTTACCTCGATCGTTGTCGAGTCTTTACGTCCGCTCCGCGTGTACACGGTCACTCGCGAAGCGAAACGACGGGGTTCCCGGTCGGGCATCACCAGACTCATTTTTTCGTTCAGGCGTATGGCTTTGTAAGGGAACAGGAAGCTGCCGCAACTCACCCAACCTTCCTGTCGTTCTCCGGTTTGCCGATTCTCTGCTTTCGCGTACAAGGCGTAGGCGGCTCCCATGGAATGAAATTCCACGTACTTTACCGTGTCTTCCGTGGCGACTCTTGCCGCCGAGGGCAAACGTTGTTCAATGGTGATATGCCAATCCTCTAAATCTCCCGATAAAACAGAATCTTCCACGAGTATATTTTCGGCTTTTCCTTCAGGGATCACCTTACCCGTTTCATTATCGATGAGCATCAGTTTCGGGGGATACTCGTCAATCGTGAAATCGTGAAGTTCTATGGCAAGCGGTAATTCCACCAGTTTCCGGTCTTCATCGAAAGCCCGCCATTCGGCTTTGCCGATGCTGGTTTGCATTTTCAACCGCTGCATATCGGCACTTCCAAGGATGGCTCCCGTGAGAGCTAGAAAAAGTCCCATATGATTAAGTATAAACGGAATATCTCTTGGCTTGAAATGCCGGATACGACGCAATGTTACCATACCCAACAGCGTGATAAACCATACCAGCAATAAGGAGAATGACCATGCCGACAGCATTTGATGAAAACCGAGCCAACCGGCAATTCCCGTGACGTGTACTTTCTCGTTGACCTGCAACGTGAGTCCCATGATAACAGTGATGATCACAACGGCTATCATGGAAGTCACTGCCGCCTGATAACCGCTCATCCACCGGAAAAGATATACTTTCCGGGACAAAAGAGAAGCCGTGATAATTAAAACGAGATAGACCAATCCAAGAATTAAATTCACCGGATAGGCTAAAAGATCCAAATGTACTTTACCTAAAACAATTTGCAGGAGAGTTCCCACGAGGAACAATCCCCCGCAAATCGCGAATCCTTCTTTATATCCCCAAGGTTTCTGCCACATACATATTTTACATGCTTACTCTCCCGTTTTCCTTCGCTTTCGCGAGCCACTGGGGGACAATCGTGTTCATGAACTTTTCTTTCGCTTCTTTTTCTTTCTTGATATCTAACCCGATATATGCCTGTGCTTTTTCTTTTGTAGAGATATCCGGCATGGGAACATTTTCCAAATGACCGTTCTTGGCCAATACTTTAGAGATAGCCAACCGGGCTTGCATCGCTTTGTCAACTCCATTACCCAGTATACGTTGTATTTCTTGTGGTGCGTGGAATGAACCGCCATGAGAGGCTACACCGAAATCCCATCTCCATTGAGCCTGACGCAATAATTTCAGACTTTCTTTCATTTGTTCATCGGTAGCGCCGTTGTCCCAAGCGTATTTCGCCTCGATGTGTGCTTTTGCCAGTTCCTGTTCCAGACGGTTACGGGTTTCATTGGCTTTGCGTTGGCGTTCGTACACGTTATTACGCAGGGTTTCCTCGCTTTCGCGGTGACAAACCTGACACGTGCGGTCTATCATTGCCAATGGGCTTTGGATATGGTGGTCGCTGAATTTCATGCCGCCTTCACTCTTGTACGGCATATGGCAATCGGCGCAAGATACTCCCCGTTGCCCGTGAATACCCATTTGGGCGATCTCGTAATCCGGGTGCTGTGCTTTCAGGATCGGGGTTTTACTGAGCGCATGTATGTAATCATAGAATTCCGCTTCGTCATAGTAAGTTTCCATGTCTTCTACCGTGAAACCTTTATCCCACGGGAAAGTCAGGTATTTGCCGTCGCCTTTGAAATAATATTCCACGTGGCATTGCGCGCATACCAGAGAACGCATTTCCTGTGGGGTGGCTTTATCAATATCTTTGCCTTGGCGGGCAAATGCTTCCCGCAGAGCCGGACGACTGATATGCAGGTTCATGTTTTCCGGTTCGTGGCAATCGGCACACCCGATCGGGTTCACGATCTCGCTTCCCATGGCAGCCCATTTATTGCTGTAAAAGTTTTCAACCCCGATAGCCTCCATCATGCGGGGCACGTCCGGGCTCTTGCATGTCCAGCAGGTAGCGGGTTGCGGTCCTTCCTCGGCAGTCATGGGGCTGCCCACGCGGAGGGTATGACGCATATCGTCGATAGCGTGCATGTGTCCCCGGGGAGTGGAATAATCTTTGGAGAACGCGTATCCCGCCCAGAGTATCACCATTTCGGGACGTTGTTCCAATACATCCACTGCCTCGTTCCCGTTAAATTCGCTCTTGAAATCCGTCTTGATTGTTTCCGTCCACGTGTTGTATTCACGGGGATAGTTTTCCCCGAAAATCTCGTTACGTGCTTCAATACCTTTTATCTCGACTTTCTTGTTATTGAAAACGCTCACGATTTCAGCCTGACGATCCATAAGTGCTGAAACGAGCAATCCCAATACGAAAACGACAACCATTGTTCCCCCGAACAACAGCCATCCTTGCCATGATTTTAGTTTCTTTTCCATATATAATTAGTTTGTTATTGTTTCATTAATTTCTTTAGCCAAGCCGGGGCAGGGGATTCCGGGTAAGGAACCAGAGCCGCCGGGGTAGAGGAAAGACTGTTTTTCCCGCCGTGAGGAACATCCCGGTGACAGTCCCAGCACGCTTTGCCTTCACCGACTTGTGCCATCATGTAGTCAACGCGCCCTGTCTTCACGAACTCCGTGTTTAATTGCGTGTGACAACGGATGCAATTGTTCATGATCACTTTTGAACTCTCCGGAATGGCTTGCAATACTTGCGGTTCACCTTTCGCCAGATAGACCGCCACGTGGCGCATCCCGTCCATTCCTTTGAATACCCATTTCTTCACGAAGTTGTCATGTGGTACGTGACAATCGTTACAGGTAGCGTCGCGGCTGTGCGAACTATGGAACCACGTGGCGTAATAGGGTGCCATGATATGACAATTCACGCACGCTGACGGATCGTCACCCAGATAGGTGTGTGCCCGCAGCACGTAAAGGAATAGCATACCGCTTCCGCTGATCACTCCCAGTAAAACGATAGATACTATCTTCCACCTGCGGGAAGGTAATACTCGATTAATTATGGCTTTCAGTTTCATCTGCTATATGGTATAATTTTAGACAAAAATACGGAATTAATTAATACGTGTGTGTAATCAAAATTACACTTTGATAAATTTCTTGTGAAGAGTCGCCTTCGGCGAGTTGCAAGTTGCTTCACTAGCGTTTATGACAGTATTCCAACTCCTCCTCTGTTTATAGAGGAGGTGGCTGCGAAGCAGACGGAGGTGTTTGTTGATTAGGAGATTCAATGATTTTAGATTGAATGATTTTAGCCGCACTAGCAACGCTTCGTAAATCACGGAATCGACAATTATTGAATCACTGAATCAAAAAACTCCCTCCCCCCTTCGGGGTACTCCCTCTATAAACAGAGGGAGAGCTAAGATACAGTCTTGCACGCTAGAGAAGCAACCTGTAACTTGCCGAAGGCAAATGCAACCTGTAACCTGCAACTCGCCGAAGGCGAACAATGTTCACTCCAGTAACAGCTCCGTGTTCCATCGGTGTTTCTTCATGTCCACGCACCCGTTTTTCTTGAAGGTTACTCCTTCTTCAATCAACAATTCCTTTTGTTCCGGCCAGTTCGGGGCTATTCCCCCTTTGTGATTTACAACCCGGTGGCAGGGAAGATGCAGGTCAGCCGGGGCGTTGAACATGGCTTGCCCGACCATTCGGGAGTATTGAGGTCTGCCCGCTAAACGGGCGACACCGCCGTAGGTAAGCACTTTTCCAAAAGGGATTTGTTTCACGATTTCGTAAACTTCCGGGAAGAATTCTTTGCGTGTACTCTTGTCAGGCATATTATTCAATTCATGTTCACGGGGTGAAGATAGTAAATATATTCAATACTAGCCAATTAATGGGGCTTCTCGAATATTATTTAACGAACGTTTATTGATACTGCAAATATAAGATTTCTATTTAAAAAAACAAACAGTCATCAAAAGTATTTAATTACTTCATTTCCAAAACATAGAATGATACACGCGGAATCAAAGTACTGTCCGGTTATCATGGATAAAAGCTATCGCATAAAACCTTCTTTTTTTAGTATTTATTTGAATTGGTGTTTTACTGGCGAGAGGGAGTAAGATGGATGTATTTGCACTATAAATAAGCGTGTTATTTTAAATGAAATGTGTATGATTATATTAAAAGTGTTTAGATCAAAGAATAAGCTGGTTTACTTCAGTTTGGCCAAGAAGTACAATACCACCCCGTGGTACGTGTATAAATTGGCACATGGTAAACGAGTTCGAATTACCGGAGTTACGCATGAAATATTAAACGAGCTGAGAGACCTGAATATTATCGAGAATATCCGGGTATGAGAGCTGGTTGCACGGGGCTGGCTATATTCTCATTAAGCCAGCCCTTTTTTACTGTCTCATCAATTTACGGGTAAGTACCTCCGGATCATGGATGTATTCGGGCAGGTACTCTACTTTGTTCGCCCTTGACGGGCAAATATCTATACCGCCCCGGCGGGTGTAAATACACGTTATCGAGAGTATTTCCGGGTTGAATTTATCCCATAAGCGTTTGTACGTCATTTCGCAGATTTCCTCGTGGAAATGGTTCTCGTTCCGCAGGGAAACGATGTATTTTAGCAGGGAAGCGTTGTTCGGCAGGCGGGAACCTTTCATTCGAATATAGATGCTTCCCCAATCCGGTTGCTTCGTGATCTTGCAATTACTGCGCAATAAATGGCTGCAAACCTTTATTTCACCTTCACCGGGCGTGTTTTCTTCCAGAAGAGCCGGGGTTTCGTCGTATTCCGTGAATGACAGGTCTTCCGCGTTTTTATCGTTTTCCAGCAGGGCATAGCCGTTAAAATCGAAAAACAATTCTTCCGGTTCCTGTTGGAAGAAATAAATATCTACCCGTGTATCCAGAATTTGCTCCAAGTCGGATTTCACGATTCGGGTAAACAAGTCAATCCCTTCCGCCACGTTTTCCCCGAGGCGGGTCATGTTGAGCGAATTGAGGTAAAGTTTTAAGGACTTGCTCTCCACTATATTCGGGCTGCCCGCCGAATACACGATCTTTAGCACCCCGCACACGGGAAGTCCTTTTTGGGTTAAGAATCCTGCCTCGTAAGCATGCCATGTGTCATATCCCCGGAAAAGTTCTTCCGGGAGATGAATATCGTATATCACCCGGTTCAGACTACGGGGAACCGGAACGAGAATCAACGGGCAATAATCCGTGGGGTAGGCAACTTGCTGCCCGAGTACCTTGGCTTCTATTCCCATGACTAAAAGTTTTGCATGTTATACAATTTCGTGTATATACCGTTCTGTGCCAATAATTCCTCGTGGCGTCCCTGCTCGACGATTTCTCCTTCGTGGAACACGCAGATCAGGTCTGCATTCCGGATCGTCGACAGGCGGTGGGCCACGACAATGGATGTACGATTCTTCATCAGGTTATCCAATGCTTCCTGCACGAGTTTTTCCGATTCGGTATCCAGAGCCGAGGTTGCCTCGTCAAGAATCATGATCGGGGGATTCTTCAGTACGGCACGCGCGATGCTTAAACGCTGCCGTTGTCCGCCGCTTAATTTCCCGCCGCGGTCACCGATATTAGTCTGGTAACCTTTTTCCGTCTGCATGATGAAGTCGTGGGCGTTGGCAATCTTGGCGGCTCTTTCCACTTCTTCCGGAGTGGCGGTTTCCACGCCGAACGCGATGTTGTTGAATATCGTGTCGTTGAACAGGATCGGGTCTTGGTTCACGTTCCCCATCAATGCCCGCAGGTTTTGAGTAGAGGTATCTTTGATATTTATACCGTCAATCGTTATTTCTCCTTTCACGACGTCGTAGAAACGGGGGAGAAGATCGACAAACGTGCTCTTGCCCGAACCGGATTGCCCCACGAGTGCGATAGTCTTGCCTTTCGGGATGGTTAAGGTCACGTCTTTCAGTACCAGATGATCCTGACGGTAAGCAAAGTTCACGTGTTTGTATTCAATCTGCCGGTTAAAATCTTTCAGCGGCTTCGGGTTCTCCGGCTCTTTTATCGTGGATTCGGCGTTAAGTATCTGGTCGATACGATCCATGGCTGCCTGTCCTTTCTGTATACTGTACAATGCCGTGGAGAATTGTTTTGCCGGGTTGATGATAGAGTAGAATAGCGCGATGTACGCGATAAAATCCTGAGCCTCCATGATCGGGGAATCTCTCAAGATAAGGTACCCCCCGAACCAAACCACGATAACCACGACGATCGTTCCGAGAAATTCACTCATCGGGTGAGCGAGTGAACGCCGACGCATCAATTTGTTCATGATCCGGCGGTAGTCCTCGTTCAAGTTAGAGAACGACCGATCTACCTTTTTCTCCGCGTTAAAAGCCTTGATAATACGTAAACCGGAGAGTGTTTCCTCGATATTGGACAGGATTTCTCCCATTTTATCCTGTCCCTCTTTCGACCTCTTCTTCAGTGATTTACCTACTTTCCCGATCAGGAGTCCCATGACAGGCAACAGTACCAGTACGAATAAGGTCAATTGCCAACTCATGAAAATCATCGTGCTCAAGTAAATCAATATCAATATAGGGTTCTGGAAAAACATTTCCAGCGAGTTCATGATCGAGTTTTCCACTTCCTGCACGTCACCCGTCATGCGCGAAATGATATCCCCTTTGCGTTCTTCCGAGAAGAAGGGGAGCGGGAGCGATAAAATCTTCCGGTAAATCATGCGGCGAATATCCCGGACAACCCCGTTCCTGATAAAGATAATCTCGTAAGAAGCCATGTAAGAAAACCCGGTTTTGAAGAGAGCCGCCAACGCGAAGAAGCCTCCCGCGACCAGTAACGTGGTGACTGGTCCGATCGTATCCCGTCCTAACGTGACATAGTAGTACAGGATATTTTTCAGCGTGGTCATATTCATCGCGAATTCAGGCAATTCCTTCACGTCGGATTCCGTCCGGAAAAGGATGCCCAAAACGGGTATCAATATCACGAATGACATCGAACCGAATATGGCGTGCAATATATTATATAGTATATTCTTGGTTAACCTTGCCTTGTAAGGAGGAATAAATCTTTTCAGTATCTGGATAAAATCGCGCATGTATTCCGTTTATAATCTCCCCGTGTAGTTGGAGGGAGTGATTTGTTTTAATGCTTTCTTCAACTCGGGGGACACGTCCAATGTATCGATAAATTCGGCAATGGATTGTTGTGTCACTTTACTGTTGGTGCGGGTGAGTGCTTTCAACGCCTCGTACGGGTTCGGGTAAGCCTCTCGCCGCAGGATGGTCTGGATGGCTTCCGCCACGACAGCCCAGTTTTCCTCCAAGTCTGCCTCTATCGCCGGTTTGTTGATAATCAATTTATTCAATCCTTTCAGTGTTGATTTGAACGCGATTACCGTGTGAGCCAAAGGCACCCCGATATTACGCAACACGGTAGAGTCCGTCAAATCTCTTTGCAGGCGGGATATCGGCAATTTATTGCTCAGGTGATCCAGTATAGCGTTTGCCATACCGAGATTGCCTTCCGAGTTCTCGAAATCGATCGGGTTCACCTTGTGGGGCATGGCGGACGAACCGACTTCCCCCGCTTTGATTTTCTGTTTGAAATAAGTCATGGAGATATACGTCCAGAAATCACGATCCAAATCAACCACTATCGTGTTGATACGGCGCAGGTTGTCGAACACGGCGGCAAAGTTGTCGTAGTTCGAGATTTGCGTGGTGTATTGTTCCCGCTCTATTTTCAGCTTTCGCGTCAGGAAGTTATTGGCAAACTCCGTCCAGTCGATCGCCGGGTAAGCCACGGTATGGGCGTTAAAGTTTCCGGTAGCCCCGCCGAATTTCCCGGAGCAGGCTACTTTCTTCAACAATTCCAGTTGTTTGCTCAGGCGATACACGAATACCTTTATCTCTTTCCCCAAGCGGGTGGGTGATGCCGGTTGCCCGTGAGTCTTTGCCAGCATGGGCACGTCTTTCCATTCTTCGGCAAGTTCTTCCAGTTTCGCTATCAGTTCGTCGATGAGCGGGTAATACACGTCATGGATAGCATCCCGGAAAGAGCAGGGCACAGAGGTATTGTTTATATCCTGTGAGGTCAGTCCGAAATGGATAAATTCTTTGTACTCGTGCAGGTTCAATTGATCGAATTTCTCTTTGATGAAGTATTCCACGGCTTTCACGTCGTGGTTCGTGACTTTCTCGATGTCCTTCACCTTTTGTGCGTCTTCCACGGAGAAATCGAGGTAAATATCTTTCAAGCTATCGAACAGCGCATGATCGAATCCTTTTAATTGCGGCAATGGAAGCTCGCAGAGAGCGATAAAATATTCAACTTCAACCATCACCCTGTAACGAATCAAGGCACTCTCGGAAAAGTAGTTCGCCAACCCTTCGACTTTATCTCTGTATCGTCCGTCGATAGGGGAAATTGCTGTTAATGCTTGCATAATATACTTTAATTTTTAATTGTTTCTCTCGCGAAAGTACAAAAAAGTTCGTAAAGTTTATGAGGTTCGTAAAGTTTATAAAGGAGGGTGGCAAAAGTCATCTTGAACTCCCTCCCCCCTCCGGGGTATTGAGCCCGGAAACCGGTCTCGAACTGTCTCTCGCTCGGTAACAAAGAAGCAAGCTTCTCCGTTACCCTCGCTTACTCGCCAGTTTCCCTCTATAAACAGAGGGAGAGCTGAATTACTCACCGTTTTTGGGATGAGTCCCCAGCTCCTCCTCTGTTTATAGAGGAGGTGGCAGCGAAGCTGACGGAGGAGTTTTCATTTTCAATTTTCAATTCTCCATTTTCAATTGTTTCGATTTTAGTTCCGGGGAAATAATGTGTCAGTATCTCTTTGTAGTTATATCCTTTGGCACTCATGACAGCAGCACCGATCTGACAAAGACCGACGCCGTGTCCCCAGCCGGCACCTTTGAGGGTGAAACGGACGGGAGTTCCGGAAGAGTCTTTTTCTGTTTCGATAATAAAGGCAGAGCTGTATAAATGTGACGGCGAGAGGGCTTTTCGAATGATAAGTTCCTTGCCGATAACCATGCTTTTTTTCGAACCGGAGATGCGGAGGCGGATGATACGTCCCGATACGCCTCGTTGCAAGGGTTCGAGGGTGTGTATGATGCCGAAATCAATACCGAGTTTGGTCTTCACGAGGGTGGATAATTCCTCGGTTGTATAAAAAATCTGCCAGCGGAAGAAATCCTGTGTTTCTTGGTCGTAGTCGTTTAATACGTTGGAGAGTATTTGTTTGTCCCGCGTGTTGCAGAAGACATCCGGGGCAGAGGTAATCCATGCTTTGGCATGTTCCTCCCGTGAAAGATCCGGTACAGGGGTGAGGGAGGCACTGTCAATGACATTCGTGAGGTACGGGTGATTGACGGGTTCCCACGTGTTGTCGAAACGCTCGGATACTCCCCCGCAACATTTGGAGAAACGGGCGTCACAAATCTCTTCTCCATAAAGAAGTACTTCCCCCCGGGTAGCCTCTATCGCTTGTTGCACGGCAGGGGTATATGCTTTGCTGATTCCTTGGTAACGTTGGCAATGATCGTCGGCACATACGTCGAAATGGTCATGGTCTTCCCGGTCGAACCAGCGGATATATTGGTTTTCATCTCGAAGACAAGATTGATAATCCGCGGTGAGTCGTTCCTTTTTTACTTTTTGGGCGATCAACCAACTGCGAGAGATAACGGCATGGGCTTTTAATAATTCAAGCGAAGAGGTGGCACTCATCTCGGAAGAAATGACACTCAGTAAATAATCTTCGAGCGGGAGAATATTGACGGCAGTCAGGTATTGTTGTTCGTCTAATATTTGTAATGCTCCTTTGAACTTCTGGTTTTCCGTGCGTTCCCAATGAAAATGGATACCGATAACGACATCGAGTAAATCGAAATCAGCTTGCTCGTGCTCATCGGGCGTGAGCGTGAAGCCGGAAGATATGGTTTGCTGTCCCGCGGAAGTTTGTAAGATTAATACCTCCTCGTTTTTTATAACGGAACATTCCCCCGTGTAAGTTTGCTCCTCGTTCCGGTAGATACCGTTTAGACGGAACTTGATGCAGGGGGCGAAGAGGATACCGACAGATAAATTCATGAATTTACGATTTTAGATTTATGATTTTAGATTTATGACACACGTGCTTGCGCTTTTAAGACATTCGTAAATCGTGAATCATAAATCGTAAATTATTAAATTGTTCATCAGTTAAGGTCAGTTGGCCGAATAAGTCCCGCAGGAGGGGAACGTCGAGGCGGTTGAAGTCAGCTTCGCGGGGGGAGATGATTAATCCGGCGAAGTCCACGCAACCGGGGCTGAACAATATGTTATCCGCTCCCTCGGCAAAGAATTGCCATGGACGATGTTGACGGCGGGGGAATATGACGATTTGCCATTCCTCGTTCTCGTGCCAAGCGAAAAGATTAATCATGGGTTCCGGATCATTGGGAGTGACCTTGCCGATCATGTTTAAAATCTCATGGAAATTTCGTTCAAGAAGCTCCTTGTCGGCGGAACGGATGATGATGTTTTTGCGGATATAGTCTTCTATGCTTTCTACGATTAAGGTTTTGTCGGGAGTGGTAAATAAGATTTCTTTGCTACAATGGGTTATATCCGTTTCCAAGGGCATTTCATAACGAGGCGCCAGTTGGAAGTGAAAATGGTCGGGAGCGGAGGCTCCGCTTCGGGGACCATTGTAAAAGATGGTATATTCCGGATAGGTGCGGGCGATGTCCAACATATCTCCGAAATGCCCGGCAATGAGTTGCGGGATATGCTGTTTTGCCGGAACCGTGTAATGCCGGGAGAATATGGGATAAGGGTTCACCCGTATATCAAATGTCGGGTTATAATCAAAACTCTGTTGTTCCGGTGGCATATTTTCTTTGCACAAGAAACAAGCTCTCGCTTTAAGAGAGGCCTCGTCTATTTTTGCCGCGGCAGACAGAATCCTGTCCGGGTTGTGTTGTACGCGTATTTGGAAATCTCCAAAGTCTACCGAGCGATAAAGCACCTGTTTTAAACGGTCGTAATTGTTGCTCGCTGTTGCCCAAACGGCTAATTGGTCTTCTAAGAATGGATCAAAAAACATGCTGATTTTAGATTTATGATTTTAGATTTTAGATTCCAGCCGCACAAATTCAACTCTTGTTTTGTTCATTTTCAATTTTCAATTCTCCATTTTCAATTGTTTGTCTCGCGAATAATTCTATCGTTCTAATCTTGTCTTTATAGAAATTGTGTTGATTTACCCGTTGAATGTCGAGGTCTGCATCGGAATTACCTTCCCAGCGGCGGCACAGGTATAGCGGTTCGTATATACGCCCGATCCGGTACTCCCGTGAAATGGCCAGAGCGGTAGCGTAATCTTCCCCGTAGCTGACATTCGGGATTTTTATTTCCCGGAGTAAAGGGGTATAGAAGGCTCGCGGAGCTCCTAATCCATTTACGCGCAGGGCGTTATTGTGTCCGTTGGCGGGAGTCCATTCCTTGTGGTCGATGATTCCCGGGGGAATTTCTTCCAGATTAAAATTGACCATACGGTAACTGCCGATGACCATAGCGCATTGTTGCTCGCGGAAAGTATCGACAATGGTTTGTAATACCTTCTCGTTGATATAGAGGTCGTCACTGTCCAGTTGCACGGCAAAACGTCCGCAAGCCGGATGCATGACGGCGTGCGTCCAGCACCCGCCGATACCCAAATCCGTGCGTTCCGGGATGAGGTGAATCACTCGCCGTTCTTTTGAGGCGATGTCGGATATGATTCGGGTGGTGTTGCCCGTGGAATGGTTGTCTATGACAAGGATATTGTATTTGAAACCGGTTTGTTGCGTGAGGACGGAGTGAATGGCGTCGGCAATGGTTTTCTCCCGGTTGCGCACGGGAATAATGACCGATGCTTCCGTCCCGAATGATTCGCGAGTCAGGTCAATGGCTTTGAATCGCGGGGAAAGATAGGCTCCTACCATTTTCAGGTGAGCCGTGCATGCCTGTTCCATTTCTATCTGTACTTCCCGGTTCCGGGGATTCACGTAATCAAATTGCTTCTCCCCGGAACGCCGGGTGTCCTGTTCTATCTCCGTGTACAGAAATTCGGGAATCCTAAAGATTTGCCCTTCCCGGGAGAGGCGCAGGCGCAGGTCGTAAAGTGCCGCGTACCGGTAATTCGTGTCCATTTCTCCAACGACTTTTTTGAACGTTTCTGTTTTTACAAGAAGCACGGAACCGAAATCGAAATCGTCACGAAGGCTCCCCGTCTGATATTCTATGGTCGGGTGGGGTGTGGGGTGTCCCTCGCGTTCCGCGTAATAATCTGAATAGAGCATGACGGCTCCGGTCGCCCGGGCGATTTGAACAAAACGTTCCTCGGCGTATGCCCCAAGCCGGGGAGAGGGAGATTTCGTGTAAAGAAAGAAATAGGGAGTATACACGGAATCAGCTATTTGCTTTAATGTTTCGGTGTTTTCAAAATATTTGCTGCTGACGCAAGAAATCTTTGACATAAAGAATACTATTTAGGTTGAACTCAAAGATATATTCTTTTTGCAGGAAATGAAATATTTTGTTCGATTTTGTATGAAAATTAATATCTTTGCGTCGTTACTAAAAAGAAGATGTTGGAATTCCTCTGGAAAAAATATCAATATTTGAAGCATGGATGCTTGTTCTTTTTGTTGTTGTGCATAAGCTGGACGACGACAGGCAAGAATCTTGGCCCAGATTCATTGATATTGATAATCAGTTCTTATAACCCCGAAACCTCGCAGACATCCCGGAATATATCCGAATTTTTGGATGAATACAATGCTTCGAGCGGTAAATCTTCGGTGGCAATAGAGAACATGAACTGTAAGAGTTTTTCCGAGGCTTGCTCTTGGAAATCCCGGATGAAAGATATTTTGGCGAAATACACCGGCAAGAGTTTGCCCAAGGCGATTATCTTGCTGGGGCAGGAAGCATGGACATCCTATCTTTCACAGGATTCACTGACCTCTTTTCATATTCCGATTATAGGGGGAATGGTGAGCCGGAACGCCGTGTTGCTGCCGGAGGATGGGACGGATCTCGAGAATTGGGAATCGGAGAGTGTGGATGTTGTCAATGATAGTTTAAAGAATTTCCGTATTTTAGGATTCGCTTACGAGTACGATGTCGAAAAAAATATTGAGTTGATTCTGGATTTCTATCCCGACACGAAGCATATTGCCTTTATTTCCGATAATAGTTATGGCGGTGTTTCTTTGCAGGCTCTTGTAAAAGAGGAAATGCGGGAAAAGTATCCCGATTTGGATCTAATTTTATTGGACGGTCGGAAACATACCGTTTATTCGATTACCGAAAAAATCTCAACATTACCCGAGAAGACCGCGATTTTATTGGGAACTTGGCGAGTGGACAAGAATGACGGGTATTTCATGCGGAATGCCACGTATTCGATGATGATGACGAATCCGGGTTTGCCGGCTTTTACCGTTACTTCTATCGGTATGGGGTATTGGGCTACCGGGGGACGCGTACCGGAATACAGGACTGTCGGTAAGGATATTGCCCGTTTGGTCATAGGGTTGGAAAACCAGTCCGATTCGGTATTGTCCGAACAGGGGTTACAGATTATTCCCAATCAATATTGTTTTGATTACGAGAAATTGAGGAAGGGTAACTTTTTGAATAAAGAGGTGGCAAAGGGTGCCCTCTTCTACAACAAGAAGTTATCTTATTTCGAGGAATACAAGTATCAAATCATAGGGGTTGCGCTGGCATTTATCCTGTTATTGCTGGGATTCGTGTTGGCGATGTATTTTTACCTTCGCACGAAGCGGTTTAAGGATGCTTTGGTTGAAGCGCAAAAGGATAATACCCTTATTCTGAATAACGTGAACACGGGAATTAAATTTATTAATCCCGATTTCACGATCAAGTGGCATAATGGGGTTGATTTTACGGCTCTTATGGAATGTGTATCCAATTCGAAAGGGGAGGTTTGCTATAAAGCGTTACGGGATTTGGAGCAGCCTTGCCCGTACTGTCCGGCCGTTACGGCGATGAGAACGGGTAAGGTGGCGGACACGATTGTGAAACAGGGGAATTATTACATTTATATTCTGGCGAATCCGGTATTTGACGAGGAGAAGAATTTACTGGGAGTGGTGATGCGTCTGGAAGATATGACCAAGCAGAAGCAGATAGAGATTGAATTACGTCAGGCGAAAGAGAGGGCGGAGGAATCGGATCGGTTGAAATCAGCGTTCTTGGCTAACATGAGCCACGAGATTCGTACCCCGTTGAATGCTATCGTCGGTTTCTCCGGTGTGCTGGTGGCGGATGACTATGATGTCGCTACCCGTCGTGAATTTGTAGAAATTATACAGAAAAATTCGGATCTCTTGCTTCGGTTGATTAATGATATTTTGGATATATCCCGGTTGGAAACAGGGCGTTTGAAATTCTCGTTCGAGGAAACAGAACTTGTTTCGTTGTGCCAGAGCGTGTTGGCAACGACGAGTTATGGTAAGAAAGATGGTGTCGAATACGTGTTCAAGGCTCCATGTGAACAATATATGTTGCGGACAGACGTTCAGCGTTTGCAGCAGATATTGATAAACTTATTATCCAACGCCAATAAATTCACGACGCGAGGAAGTATCACTTTAGCTTTCGAGGTTGACGAGAAAGAAGATTGTATTTATTTCAGCGTGACGGATACCGGTTGCGGTATCCCGGAAGAGAAGCAAAAGAAGGTGTTCGAGCGTTTTGAAAAATTGGATGAATACGTGCAGGGTACAGGGCTCGGATTGGCTATTTGTAAATTGACAATCACCATGATGGGCGGTGATATCTGGATTGACAAGAACTACACGGAGGGAGCCCGTTTTGTCGTGCGGCATCCCTTGAATGTGAAATTGGTTTCGGAAGAATAAGTCTTTAACTATCTCTGAATAGGGGTGAAACTCTACTGTCATGCGGCTTTCTTATGACTATTGGGTGACTATTGGGCGGCATCGCCTACATATCGCCTACATATCGCCTACTGTTCGCCCACGTTTTAGCAAAGAATATGCTTTTTTAACACCCGCTTATGATTTGCCCCGCTTATGATTTGTCCGGCAGGTTGGAAGAGCGTTTTATCTTTCGCTCAAGATATACCCTAGTATAACGGTTGGTATACAACAAGTGAGGAGTGGAGGGGGAGTGGGCTAAATAGTGAAAAAGTGTTTTGTTTTTGTAGAAATGTTTGTATATTTGTAATGCGTAACATACTCAACGGCGGGGAAACCTGCCACAATGTGACAGGCATTTTTTGTGCCTGTTATCTCCATACGGCGGTTCCGTACCCCCGTGATGGAGTGTTAATGCATCCACAGCCGTTGAGGTGTTACGCAACGGGACAGGCGGAACCGTCTTTTTTTCTGCCAATAAAAAAAGAAAGCTGATGGGGAAAGCAAATGATCGGCGTACCCGTGTGAAAGGTCTTTCGGGATACAAGACAAATGTACGGAAACTTGTGATTAAGGAAATTATTGCTAACTTTGTTTCAAAGGTCTGAGATAAAGGGTTATTTTCGAACATGTAATATACAGGGGTCTTATGCAATCGCGGAAGTCGGATATGGAGCTTATTCATGCGATTCGTGAAGGTAGCGCGGCTGCTTTTCATGAGTTGTATTCCCGTTATTCCAAAATGGTGTATCGTCATATTCTTGTTCGGGTAAATTCTTCTTTTGACGCGGATGATATTTTTCAAGAGTTTTTCGTCAAGTTTTGGGAGAAAAGGAGTTCTCTGGAAGTAACTTCTTCCGTGCAGGGGTATTTGATGGTTTCGTTGAAGAATCATATTCTAAACACGATAAAATTGGAACAAATCCGGGATAAACATCACGAGTTGGCGCAGGGTGAGAAGGAGGAAGCGGATGATTACACGTGGGTGAAAATTGTGGCGGAAGATTTGAATGACAAGTTAAAAGAGGTCGTCGAGGGATTGCCGCCTCGGTTGAAGTGTGTGTATATACTTAGTCGGGAACAAAATTTGTCAGTGAAAGAGATCGCTGGTAAACTTTCCGTGTCGGAGCAAACCGTTAAAAATCAATTGACAGAGGTGCTTCGGCGATTGCGAAATGAAATGATGCAGAATAATTTTTTATTTTAGAATAGTACTACCTGTCGCTCCGATTTGTCATATAATAAAGGACAAGAATTTATGAGCGTAAACGAAATATATGATTTATTGAAAAAATACCGGGAGAATGAATGTACCCCGGAGGAGAAAGAACGTATTATTCGGTGGTATCAGCAGTTTGAGCAGGAAGCCGAGCTATTGCCTGAAATTCCGCAGAGAAAGTTGGATCAATTGTGGAGTTCTATTGAAAACCGGGTAAACGGAAGGAAAGGACGACGCATCGGGTGGATATACCGCTGTGCCGTTGCCGCGGTTATTTTATGCTTGGTCGCGGGGGGCATTGCTTACTACAATCAAGGAGCGAAGAAAAATGGAGTGGAATTGGTTCAACAGGAGATACTTCCGGCAAAGGGAGTTGTCGTTTTGCAATTGAGTGACGGGCGTCAAGTCCCGTTGACGGAGGCGGTGACGATTAGGGATCGGGAGGGGATGATTATCAAGAATGATTCGACGAAAGTGCTGGATTATACTTTGGCGGGGGACGGTGCGGTACAGCCGGTGTATAATACAATCACGGTTCCGGCGGGGGGAGAGTATCGGGTACTTTTGTCGGACGGTTCGAGTGTCCGGTTAAATTCGTGTTCGTCGTTGACATACCCGGTACCGTTTCATGGTGATGCGCGGGAAGTGAAATTAAAGGGAGAGGCTTTTTTTGATGTCGTGAAAGGTGTGAAGCCGTTTATTGTCAAGACCTCGAGTATGGATGTGCGTGTGTTGGGAACTTCGTTCAACGTGTCGGACTACGAGGATGACTATCAAGCCCAAACGACTTTGCTGGAAGGGCGTGTAACTGTAAAAGAATATGAAATTACGCCGGGTATGATGCTTGCCTATTCCAAACAGGACGGGCAGGTACGGACGGAGGAAGTGGATACCGATCTTTACGTGTCATGGATGAAAGGGAAATTCCGGTTTGAGGATATGCGTCTGGAAGATATTATGACCAAATTGAATCGTTGGTATGACTGTGAAGTTGAATACGCGGACGCCTCTTTGCGCGGATTACGTTTTAGCGGTGCCGCGGAGAAAGACCGACCGGCGAGTTATTTATTAGGGATGATCGAAACCGTCACGGACGTGAAGTTCAAGGTTTCGGGCAAGAAGATTTTAGTTATGAATAAATGAAAAACAGGGAGTTCTCACCCTCCCCGTTTAAATAATCAATAAACAGCATTCGCGAAGCGTGTCGACCAAACTCTTTTCGTGAATGAGTTATAAACTATAATAACAAAGGTATGAAAAAAAAATGGATGTGTAAAATTTTGAGGTACATGCGGAATCTATTTTTATTATTATTGATTTCAGCCTCTAGTGTATGGGCTAGGGTAGGATACTCGCAGGGAAAACAGGAAACTTTTAACGTGAAGAGCGGTACGATAGAATCGATCTTCAAGCAGATCAAGAAACAGAGTCAGTACGAGTTTTTCTACAACACGTCGATTCTGGACGTGAAGAAAGACGTTGCTTTGACATCGACGAGCGGCACGTTGGAAGAGATTTTGGAACAGGTGTTGGGTGATAAATACGTCTACACGGTCAGGGATAATTATATCCTGATCTCGGAGAGAAAGACGGTATTACCGGACGAAGTAAAGAAAATCACGATAAAGGGTGTCGTGAAGGATAAAAAGGGTGAAACGCTACCGGGCGTGTCCGTTCTGTTGAAGGGTACGGCTATCGGGGTGGCAACAGATGTAAAGGGTGAGTTTACGTTGACCATTCCCGAGCAGGATACGATCGTCTTGCGGTTTTCTTTCATCGGGATGAAGATGAAAGACGTGGTTTACAAGAAGCAGGACAAACCGCTCACGGTGGTGTTGGAGGAGAGTTCGACGGAGATGGACGAGGTGGTCGTTACCGGTTATCAGGAGATTAAGAAAGAGCGGATGACGGGATCGGTAGAGGTGGTTACCTCGAAAGATATCGCCAATAAAGGGTACACCAGCGTGGAGGACGTGTTGAAGGGACAAATGGCGGGAGTCGCGGTAATGAATCTTTCCGGACGACCGGGAGCCCAAGCCCGTATACGGATTCGGGGTATCAATTCGCTGACCGGCGATACGAATCCGATCTGGATCGTGGACGGGATGCCGCTCACGGGAAATGTTCCCGAGGTGAGCATGGGTGGTACGGAGTTCGAGGAAACGGTGCTGACGAGCGGTATCGGTAATATCCCGCCGGATGATATCGAGAGTATCACCGTGTTGAAGGATGCTGCTGCCACTGCCATTTACGGTTCCCGTGCGGCGAACGGGGTTATCGTGGTGACGACGAAGCGGGGAACTGCCGGGCGGTCGTATATTAATATACAAGCCTCTTACGGTTTGAGCGAAGCCCCGGATAATCGCCTGAAGATGATGAACACGAGGGAGAAAATCGCTTTCGAACGGGGTATATATGAAGATTTCCCGGGATTGAATATCGGGGGACGGGTATATCAGTTGTTGAAGAACGTGGATAACGGTTTGATTTCAAAATCGGATGCCGAGGCGGAAATTGAGAGGTTGAGTAAAATCAACACGAATTGGTTCGATAAGATTTTCCGGGTGGCGCAGACGCAGAATTACAGTATCTCACTTTCCGGCGGTAACGAAACGACACAGTATTACGGTAGTCTTTCTTACCTGTCACAAGAGGGTGTGATGCCGAACAACAAGTACGAGAGCATGGGTGCCTCGATGAAATTGACTCATGATTTTAATAAATTCCTGAGGGTTCATTTCGATGTGCGAAGTAGTTTGCGTAATGACCGTAGTTCCGCCTCTCCCGTGAACCCGCTGGATTACGCGACTTATGCCAATCCTTACGAGCGTGTGTATGACGAGAACGGGGAGTACGAGTACGACCGTAGTTCTTATTCCACTTTGAGCGCCATAAAGGACGGGTACAAGTATGATTTCAATATCTTGAAGGATATGAACGAGAACACGACGAAATCAAGATATTTGAGCAATCAGGTCAGCTTGAAACTCGAGTTCAAGATTCTGGAAGGATTGATGCTTTCTTCCATGGGGACATTCTCGAGTTCGAACAATCACTCGAAGAAGGAATTGGTTCCCGGCTCGTATGCCTCGAAAGCCTCTTCATGGCTCGCGGGATTGTACTCGGAGGGGGAGGTGCCGGACGAGATGAATAACGGTATGATTCGGGAATCGACTTCCCGTTCTCAGCAATGGACGATTCGCAATCAGTTGGAATTTGCACGCGGATTCTCCGGTGAGGATCATTATATCAATGCTTATTTCGGGCAGGAGGTTTCTTCTTCAAAAGGATACGGTTTCACGAGCATGATCCCGGAATGGAGTGATGTCTACGGGGTAGCTACTTATCCTGATTTGACAGGATGGACGTTGAAATCGGCTTTTAAAAATTCGTTATCGAGTCTGGGATCTCATTCCGAAACGCAGGATAGAAGTGTATCCTTGTTTATGACGGGATCTTACAGTTATAAAGACCGCTACGTGTTTCAAGGAAGTGCCCGTTTGGACGGGGTGGATATTATCGGGACGAAGAATCGTTTCTCTCCGCTTTGGAACGTGAGTGGCAAGTGGAACCTGCATAACGAGGCTTTCATGAGTCGATTCGGTTTTATCAATCAGTTGGCTTTCCGGGTTTCTTACGGTTTTGTCGGAAGTATCGACCGCAACGCTTTGCCTTTCTCTGTTTTGCGTAAGGTAGATAATTTCTCGTATAACGGAGAGAAGATTATGGATCGTTACGATCCTTCCAATCCGTCGATCAAGTGGCAACGTCAGGAGAACCGGAATATCGGGTTCGACGCGTCGTTGTTTAATAACAGGATAAATCTGGTCGTGAATTATTATAATAATGATACGCGAAATCTATTGGACAATAAGAAGATAGCGGCATCCACGGGACGTCTTTCCGTGGCGGCGAACGTGGCATCGGTGAATAATAGGGGATGGGAGATTAGCTTGAGAACCCTGAACGTGCGGACGAATGATTTTAGTTGGGTTACTTCCGTGAACTTTACAAAGAATAAAGATAAGGTTACGGATACCTACTATCAAGAGTTGAGCGAGATTTCCGCCAGCACAAATTCTACTTTTGAATCTTTGTATAGTTTGTATATTCAAGGACAACCCGTGAAGGCGTATTATGGCTATAAATACGCGGGCGTAGACCCGTACACGGGAAATACGTTAGCTTACGTGGATGGGTTTGATGATGACGGTAATCGATTGGGTACATTGAACGCGGAAGGGAAGTACGTGTATAATATGGATAATGATTTGACTACGCAATTAGCTAACGCTTCCCGGGGATATTTGGGACGGAGTGATCCGCCTGTTACCGGAGGTTTTACGACTCAATTCAATTACAAGAGGTTTAGTCTTTTCGCCCAATTCACTTACATGACGGGGCATCTGGCCCGCTCGTTCCAGTATTACTCCGGCGGGACGGCTTATGCCGCGGCGAAGAATGTGCTGAAGATTGAAGCGAACCGCTGGAGAAAGTTGGGAGATCAAACCGATATTCCCAAGTACGGCACGAGTAGGACGGAGTATTTATACCAGTTATTTGATTTCCGCTTCGAGAAGGGAGATTATTTGAAATGCAACAATATTTCTTTCGGGTATAATCTGGAACCGGAGTTATGCGCTAAATTGCGGATCACCCGGGCTCGCCTTAACTTTAATATGTCTAATGTTTTCACGTTGACGAAATTCAGGGGAATAGACCCGGAGACGAAAGGTGCTTTTACTTACCCGAGTGCTCGCTCGTATACTGTTTCGTTGTCAATAGGTATTTAATTTGAAGGTTATGAAAAGAAATATATTTTTATTGTTTGTCATGGTGTTTTTCTGCGGGGCGTGTGCTGACTTTTTGGATATGCCTCCTAAAAATACGAAAGTAGTTTATACTATCAGTGATGTCCGGGATGCTATGTCCACGTTGTTGTTCGCGACAACATCCTCGAGTTATTGCAAGGGATACGTGAGTAATGGTGTACGGTTTAATGATGAATACGTGCAGTACCCGTTCACGAGGCGTAATAATGTATCGTCCATTTTATACACGAACGATTTGGATATGGTTAATTTCCTTTTTGACGATTTTGCCAATCCTGCCCGCGGTGGTCAGAATTTTGTAAAGGAATACGGGGAGATTAAGAACTGGGAAGGATATTTATTTCCAAGTGAGCTATGGAAGGAGGTCTTTGTTTCTATCGGGTACATCAATATGGTGTTGAAAGATTTGGAGAATGTGCCGGATTATAATAAAACGGATGGCGAGAGGATATCGGGAGAAGCGAGGGTGATCAGAGCTTATTATTTACTTCGGTTGAATCAGTTGTTTGCTCCATATGACAAAAACGAGTACGGTATCCCCTTTAATTTTGATGCCGATGTGGTTCAAGGCGGGAAAAGATGGAAACAGACGGATTTGTACGCGAAGCTAATCGGGGAGATCATGGATGTTCTCGCGTATGAAACAGTGCCTGACGAAGCTTGGAATATATTTTTTAATAAAAGGATAATATACGCTATTCTCGCTCAAACATATCAATTTAAAGCAGAGTCTTGTGCGGCGGAAGATGATGATTGGAGTAAGGCGGAATATTACGCGAAGGAGGCTAGAAAAAATGAACGTGTAGAAAATACGGTAGACGAACAATTCGAGTTGACGACGGTTCCTTTCGGGAAAGGTACGACGAAACCGCATAAGTTCGCTTTATTGCGTTTCGCGATATACGCTTACGGGGGGAATGATTATGCTCCATGGGGAAGACCGGAACAGTTGTTGGTACAATGTCCTTCCGAGGAATTGTACGGCTTGTATGATGCGAATGATATCCGTCGGGAGGTGTATTTTAAGGAGATTGATGGTAAAATATACGTAACGAGGTGGCAGGCGACGGATGATCATAGCGCTAACGATGTGCATGTTTTATTCCGTTATTCCGATTTGATGTTGATTGAAGCGGAAGCTCTTGCCCGTCAAGGGAAAGATGGGGCGCTGGAATTACTGAACGAGTTCAAGCGTAGCAAGATTCCGGGATACACGGGTTATACCGGTAATGACGTGATTGGTGAGATCCTGAAAGAACGTCGTAAGGAGTTCGCTTACGAGGAGCAAATGAATTGGCTGGATATGAAACGGACGGGGGTAAAAGTTACGCGTCAGGCAAAAGACGAGGCGACGAACGAAGTGAAAACGTACACTTTGGAAAGTGATGATTACAGGTACACGTTCCCACTACCTGCCGATTATGAGTTGATGTACAATAATATACCCCAGAATCCGGGTTGGAAGTAATAAATGTAAATGAAAATGTTATGAGATATATAATCGTTTTTTTAATCACGATGTTGTTTTTGACCTCGTGTGAAAAAGAAGAGAGTGTGATTTTTGATTTGAATATTTCACCGGATGAAATTTCAAGAATCGAGTTACGCGGGGATCATAAGACGTTAGTGCCTAACGGAGTCAATAAGATGGGTTTCCGTACTTTCGTGTATGCCAAGAGAAAGGTGATGGCGTATGGTCGGGATGAAGACACGAAAGAATTTTACGGGAAAGAGATCGAGGAAGAGTTTTTGGTTCCTTCGGATCAGTTACCGGCGGACTACGTGAAAGTGTATGACGGGAATGGTAAGGTGGTGGAAGGTAATTATTATTCCACGACGACGGATGCCCCGGGGACGGTGTTACAATTTTACGCGAAAGGGGGAAATCTTGAAAGTAATCGGTTGGATATCACGATTCGGGAGTTGCCGGACGAGAGTTACGAGGAGATCGTGATTCCGGTTGTTTTCCATATACTCGTGCCTCCTGCCACGGCTGCTCCCGGTTATGATTTGAGCGTGGAATTTTTGGAAGGGCAACTTCAACGGGTGTCCGATGCTTTTAACCGGAAGATCACGACAGACCCGAATGCCGGAAACGCGAAGGTCGTGTTTAAATTGGCGACCTATGATTACAACGGGTTGAAAATGCAGGAACCCGGAAAGAATATCGTGGATATTTCGGCAGCCGATTTCACGGCAATGGGAACTTCCTCCACGAAGACTACCCAGTATTTGGCCTATATTTTGAATAAGAAGAAAACGCTTATCTGGGACCCGAATAAGTATATGAATATCTGGGTCGCGAGATTCACGACTTCGACTTCAACGACGGGTGCTTCGACGTCGTACAGGATGTTGGCTCCTTCGGTGATACATTCCGACTATGATTTGGAATCTATCCCGGGATTGACCATGAAACATATGGATAGTTTCACGGTAAATGATGTAACGGATTGTCGTGATGTCGGATTTATGGTGAATTTGGCGGCTTTGTTGTCCCCGTCAACAGTGCAAGGGAAGAATGAATTTAGTCTGGCAACTCCGGTGGCGGAGTATTTCGGGATACTTCAGACGAGGTGTGACAAGTATAGTTATTTGAACCCGGATGGGGATAGCGACTATTGTCCGGATACTTATAGTTTTGACTATGGTTATTATCCCACTGTTTATAAAGGAAATAATCTGGACGGTCAACCGGAGAATGATCCGACCCGTCCCATGGAGTATTTCACGTCCTTTAATGTGCTGGATATGTATAGTTACAAGAATTCTCTCTCTGTCGATCAAGTGAAAAGGTTGAGAATGGTACTGGAGCGATGTCCTTCCCGTTGGGCTTACAAGTCCGATTGGGCATTTACCGGGGGAGATTGATGTATTTTTAGGAGGTATTGATAGTTGAGATTTGAACTCTCTCCGTCGGCTTAGCTGACGGAGAGAGTTTTTAGGAATAATTTGTTGCCGGAATAGTACTTTCGGGTGTTTACAACTGTCTTTTATTTGATGTGATTACCGTGTATTAAAACAGATGTATGATGAGAAGAATATCTTTTATTGTTTTTTGTTTGAGTTTATTGTTCGGGTGTGGTGAACAACAGAAGTTTATCGTTTTGGGAGAGGTTGATGGAATGGAGGGGGATACACTTTTTCTTGCGGCTCGAAATATTGAAGGCCAATGGGATACGTTAGGTGTGGCGGTTGTCGGGTCCGGGATATTTAGATTTGAAGGGAGTGTCCCGCGGCCTTTAATTGCACAAGTACAAGGGAAATCAAGACGTCAGGTGTTGCCTTTGTTTTTGGAGAATCAATCTTTTCATATTTATTTGAATAAGGGGCAATTCGAGCAATCGGAAGTGAACGGGGGCGGGCTTCAGAAGAGTTATAATGAATTTATGATGCAAAAGGCGGATATATATAAAGAGATGCCCGAGTTGGAAAAGGCTTTTGCAGAGGCACGAAAAGCGGGGGAGCGGGAGACTTGTCGGCAGTTGATAGAAAGAAATGATGAGTTGGATTCTATTTACGGGGAAAGTGAATTCCGTTTTTTGAAGGAACAAGGGAATAGCTTACCCGGATTGTATGTCGTGTTCAAACAGAACCCGAGAATGAGATTCGAGCGATTGAAGCCGATGTATGATTTATTGAGTGACGAGATGAAGGATACTCCTTACGGGAAGATTATCACTCAACGTTATTTGGATGCGAAAATAACAGCGAAGGGGGAAATAGCTCCCGATTTTACATTACTGACACCGGAAGGGGATTCGTTATCTCTTTATTCGGTGAAAGCGAAGGTGAAAATACTGGATTTCTGGGCATCGTGGTGTGGACCTTGCCGTGCGGAGAATCCTAATATGGTGGCAATATATCACGAGTTCAAGGAGCGGGGATTGGAAATTATCAGCGTGTCATTGGATTCAAACCGGGAGGCTTGGTTGAAAGCGATCAAGGAAGACGGCTTGACGTGGAGGCACGTGTCGGACTTGAAAGGTTGGCAATCGTCTGCTGCACAGTTGTATAAGATTAGTGCGGTTCCTTCTGTTTTCGTGTTGGATGCTACCAATAGGATTGTGGGGAGTTACGTGAGAGGGGAAAATATAAGGACTTGTGTACAAGGTTTATTATGAGGTACTTGGCATGAAAATATTGAACGCAAAAAACGAACGATTAATGAGTTTCAAAATTATCTAATTTTTAAACATTATCCAAGAAGCTTGGATTTTTTTTCTATCTAATTATCAATGTTTACGAGTTCTGTCCGAAAGATTAAGAATATCTCTTTTTTTAGCTCATTAATCGTTCGAATATTTATCTAAAAAGAGAGGATTGTGCCGGATAGAGCGGACATTGAAATTGTAAATGATATAAAGAAAGGGAGTGTTGCTGCTTTCCACGAGTTGTATTCCCGTTATTCCGATATGGTTTATCGGAATATTCTCGCTCGTGTAAATAATTCCTTTGATGCGGATGATATTTTTCAGGAGTTTTTTATACAAGTATGGGAGAAAAGGAATTCTTTTCTGGTTACTTCTTCCGTGAAGGGTTATCTTTTGATTTGGTTGAGAAATCATATACTTAATTCAATAAAACAGGAACAGGTGCGTGATAAGTATCAGGGAAAATGCGCACCGGAGGAAACAGATGATTACACGTGGGTAAAGATTGTATCAGAAGATTTGAACGAGAATATACGACGGATTGTGTCGGGTTTCCCGTCCCGGCTACAATGCGTGTATATGCTTCGTCACGAACAAAATTTATCCATAAAAGAGATTGCCGAGAAATTATCAGTTTCGGAGCAAACTATTAAAAACCAGTTAGGTGATATACTTCATAGACTTCAACATGAAGTGAGACAGAAAAATTTTTTATTTTCTTTTTAGTACTTTTTGCTCCCCGGAACTGTCTTATAGGAAAAGAAGGTGAAAAATGGGGACAAAAGAAATATATGATCTTTTAAAAAGATACAGGGAGCATCAATGTACGCCTGAAGAAGAAGAACAGGTTATGCGTTGGTATGATCAATTCAATGATGACGTCGAGAACCTACCGGAAATACCCGAAGGTAAATTAGCCCAATTGTGGTATTTCATTCATCGAAGGATAAGCAATATCACCCAAAAGCGTCGTGTACTTGTATTTTCTCGATATGCCGCGGTGATTGCCATATTATTTATCGTGGGGGCGGGTGTATTTTATTTTAACGAAACACGGAAACAAGAACAACCGGGGTTAGCAAAACAGGATATATTACCGGCAAGAGGAATTGCGGTGTTGCGATTGAGTGACGGTCGGGAAGTACCTTTGGATAAAGTGTTTGTTATCCGGGATAAAGAGGGTGCGATGATTAAGAATGATTCTTTGCAGATATTGGATTACACTTTAGCAGAAAAAAGATCGGAACTCCTTTATAATACGATCACTGTACCCGCGGGAGGGGAATACCGGGTACTTTTGTCCGATGGGTCGAGCGTGCGATTGAATTCTTGTTCTGCGTTGACTTATCCGGTAGCTTTTGCGGGGGATGTGCGGGAAGTGAAATTGACGGGGGAGGCTTATTTCGATGTGGCTAAATCGGATAAACCTTTTATCGTGAATACCGCGAATATTGATGTACGGGTACTGGGTACTTCTTTTAATCTTTCCGATTATACGGCGGATCATGAGGCTTCAGTAACATTGGTTGCCGGGAAAGTATCTGTGCGGGGACGTGATGAACAAAAAGAGTTTAATATTACCCCGGGAATGAGGTTTGAATATAATAAAGAGAACAAGCAGGTAAAGTTGGAAGAGGTTGATCCGGAGCTTTATATTTCATGGATGTTGGGGATTTTCAAATTTGAGGATATGCGTTTGGAGGATATTATGGTCAAACTGAATCGTTGGTATGATTGCAGCGTGGCTTATGAGGATAGTACATTGCAGAATTTACGTTTTACAGGAGCCGCGGAAAAAGATCGCTCGGCAAGTTATTTACTTGAATTGATAGAAACAATCACGGATGTGAAATTCGAAATAAACGGAAAGAATATTTTAGTAGAACATAAATAAAAACAGGGAGCTCTCACCCTCCCTGTCTTTATGGATAACAACATTCACGCAAAAGTTTACAGACGATGTACGTGAATGAGTCATGAACTTTAATTACAAATGTATGAAAAAAAAATGGATCAGTAAAATTTTGAGGTACATGCGAAATCTATTTTTATTATTATTGATTTCAGCCTCTAGTGTTTGGGGTAAAGATTGTTATTCCCAAGGGGCACAGGAGATTTTCAATGTGAAGAGCGGGACGATCGAGTCTATCTTTAAACAAATTAAAAAGCAGAGTCATTACGAGTTTTTTTATAATACGTCAATTTTAGACGTGAAAAAGAGTGTTGCGTTGGATGTGCAAAACGGAACATTGGACGAAATTCTTGAACAGGTTTTGGGGGATAAGTACGTGTATCAAGTGAAAGATAATTATATCTTGATCTCGGAAAGAAAAATGACGATACTCGATGAGGTGAAAAAGATCATCATAAAAGGTATCGTGAAGGACAAGAAAGGTGAAACATTACCGGGTGTATCCGTCGTGTTGAAAGGGACTACGGTCGGTGTGGCTACAGATGTAAAAGGTGAGTTTACGTTGACTATACCGGAGCGGGATTCTATCGTGTTGCGTTTTTCTTTTATCGGGATGAAGATAAAAGACGTGGTTTATAAAAAGCAGGAGCCGATCGTGGTTATTCTTGAAGAGAGTGCAACGGAGATGGAGGAAGTGGTGGTAACCGGTTATCAAGAGATCAAGAAAGAGCGGATGACGGGATCGACGGAAACGATAACGTCAAAGGATATTATGAATAAAGGATATACCAGCGTGGAAGAAATTTTAAAAGGTACTATGGCGGGTGTTTCAACGATGAGTATATCCGGTCGTCCGGGAGCACAAGCAGAGATTCGAATCCGGGGTATAAACTCTTTGACCGGAAGTTCCGATCCGATGTGGATTGTTGACGGGATGCCTTTACAAGGAGATGTGCCTAAAGTTAGTATGGGGGGAACTGAATTTCAAGAAACCGTACTGACCAGTGGTATCGGGAATATAGCTCCGGATGATATAGAGAGTATTACTGTGTTGAAGGATGCTGCTGCAACGGCTATTTATGGAGCCCGTGCTGCAAATGGCGTGATCGTTATTAAAACAAAACGCGGAACTGTCGGTCAATCTTATTTGAATATTCAGGCTTCTTTTGGAGTGAGTGAGGCGCCGGAAAATCGTTTGGTGATGATGAATTCTCGGCAAAAAGTTGATTTCGAGAGAAGTATTTACGAGGACTTTTCGTCTTATCGTTTGGGCGGACGCGTTCAACAGTTACTTCGTGATGCGGATAACGGGTTGATTAGCCGTTCTGATGCGGAGGCTGAAATTGAAAGGTTAAGTAGGATTAATACGGATTGGTTCAAAGAGATATTTCGGGTTGCACAGACTCAAAATTATAGCGCTACGCTTTCCGGAGGGGATGAGCGGACTCAGTATTACGGAAGTCTTTCTTACATGACTCAGGAAGGGGTGATGCCGAATAATAAATATGAAACGGTGGGTGCGACACTAAATTTCACGCATGACTTCAATAGATGGTTACGGATTTATTTTGACGCTAGGAGTTCATTGCGTAATGACCGTAGTTCTGCTTCTGCTGTAAATCCTCTGCAATATGCCACGTACGCTAACCCGTATGAACGTCTTTATGATGAAAACGGAGATTATGCATATGATAGAAGTTATACTTCAGCATTAAGTACTATCCGTGACGGGTATTTGTATGATTTCAATATTCTCAAAGATTTGAACGAGAACACGAATAAAACCCGTTATTTGAGTAACCAGTTGAATCTTAAATTGGAATTTAAGATTATCGAGGGGTTGATGTTTTCGACGATGGGAACATTGTCAAATTCAAACAATCATATGATGTCCGAACTTTTACCCGGTTCATATACTTCCAAATTGACATCTTGGGTTAAAAATGTATATGGTGATGAAACACCGGATTATTTGAATAAAGGTAAACTTTCCGAGTCAACATCCCGTTCTCAAGGGTGGACGGTCCGGAACCAGTTGACTTACGCGCGGGGCTTTGTTGACAAACATTACGTGAATATATTACTTGGGCATGAGGTATCTTCCCAGAAAGGTTATAGCTTTGCCAGTATGCTTCCGGAGTGGAATCCGACATATGGTGTCGGGACATACCCGGATTTAACGGGAATAGAAATCAGTTCAAAAGTGTCCTTCACGAGCTTAGGACGCCATGGAGAATCTCAGGATAGAAGTGTTTCTTTCTTTGCCACGGGGTCTTATAGTTACGAGGATCGTTACATTGTTGCCGGTTCGGCTCGTTTGGATGGTGCGGATATTATCGGTACGAAGAATCGTTTCTCTCCATTATGGAACGTGAGTGGAAAATGGAATTTGCACAATGAATCTTTCATGGAAAATGTGTGGTTTGTTAATCAATTGGCTTTGAGAGTTTCTTATGGATTTACCGGAAGCATAGACCGGAATGCTTTGCCATTTTCGCTTATGATCAGGAATTACTCGAATTATTATTATGATGGAATGGAGTTGATGGATGAATATGTGCCGGGTAATCCTTCGATCAAGTGGCAACGGAAAGAAGATCGTAATTTCGGGTTCGATGCCTCTTTAGTAAATAACCGGATTAATGTAAGCGTGAATTATTATAATAATGACACGAGAAATTTGTTGGATGACAAGATACTGGGGTATTCATCCGGGAAGAAGAGTATCAAGGCAAACGTGGCATCGTTGAGAAATACCGGTTGGGAGTTTTCAGTTAAAACTTTGAATATCCGAACGGATGATTTTAGCTGGACGACCTCTTTTAATTTCGCGACCAATAAAAGTGTTGTGACGGAAACTTATTACAAGAGCGTGGATGAACTGCCCGTGAGTGTACATTCCAACATGAGCTATTTGTACAGTTTGTATATTGAGGATGAACCGGTGTCTGCGTTTTATGGTTTTAAATATGCAGGCGTGGATCCGGCAACAGGGGGAGCTTTGGCTTATATCGATCGCTTGGATGAGGAGGGGAATCAGTTGGGAAGTTTGTACAAGGACGGACGGTACGTGGTGAATATGGATGCAAATCCGACAGGCCAAGAGAAGATGTTAGCCAGAGTATTTTTAGGTGAAAAATATCCGCCTTATACCGGAGGTTTCAGTACTTCATTTACTTATAAAAGCCTCAGTCTTTCTACTAATTTTTCTTTTATGGCGGGGCATCTTATTCCATCATTCCAAAGTATGACGAGTAGCGGAGATATTTATGCTACTTCACAGAATGTATTGGCAATGGAAGCTAATCGGTGGAGGAAACCGGGAGATATTACGGATAAGCCTAAATATCAGTCGGATAACTCTTCTTATTTATATGATATTTATGATTTTAGGTTTGAAAAAGGGAATTATCTGAAATGCACGAATATTTCTTTGGGGTATAATCTTTCACCTCGTCTTTGTTCTTTGTTGCGTTTGACTCGGATGCGTCTGAATTTTAATGTGTCTAATGCGTTCACGTTAACCAAATACAGGGGGATCGATCCCGAGAATAGAGGAGCTTTCGGGTATCCTAGTGCAAGAAGGTATAATTTTTCGGTTTCTATTGGTATATAAAATGAAAATGACTATGAAGAGAATATTATTATTTATATTGGCAATAGGTCTTTTTATGACCGGGTGTAAAGATTTTTTGGATATGCCGCCAAAGAATGTAAAAGTTATTTATACAACTGAGGACGTGAAGGAAGCTATGAGCTTATTTCTAGTTGGAACGACAAAATCGAATGCGGGAGGATATAGTCCAAAGTCGTTAGACAACCTTGTTTATTATGGGGGAGGAAGAATTATTTATCCTTTTTCCCGGTACGTGAATATTTGTGCGGCGATGGCATCCGATGACGTCGAGATGTTGGGGTTCGTGAACGAAAATATGAGTAGTCCAGCCCGTGGAGGCTCTACTTATGCGAGAGAGTTTAGTGAAATTAGAAACTGGGAGAGTTATCGGTTCGCGAATCAGACTTGGAAAGCGGCTTTTCTGGCGGTGGGATATTTGAATAACGTGTTAAATGATTTGAGTAAGGTGCCGGATTATGACAAAACAGAACACGAAAGGATTTCTGGGGAAGCGAGGGTGATTCGGGCATATTATCTTTTTAGGTTAAATGCTCTTTTTGCTCCTTATGACAATAATAATTACGGTATTCCGATGACGCTTGATGCCGAAGTGACTAGCGGTAGTTCCAGATGGAAGCAAACAGATATTTACAAGACTTTGATTCATGAATTGACGGAGGTATTGGAATACGAAACGGTGCCTAAGGTTTCGTGGAATATATTCTATAACGAGCGAATTATTAAAGCAATTCTGGCGCAAATTTACCAATATAAAGCAGAATCATGTGCCGGAGAACCCGATGATTGGAGTAAGGCGGAAACTTATGCCCGGGAGGCTCGTGACGGAGCTCGGATTGAAAACACTGTAGACGAACAAAAGGAGTTGAATTATGCTCCGGCGGATAAAGCTTATTATACGTTAGATAAACCTCATTTGTTTGCTTTGTTAAGAATCGCTCACCCGGGAGACGGGGGGAATAATTACGCTCCTTGGGGTATACCCTCTGATCCGCAACAAAAGGTAAATCCGGAATTGTTTGCGATGTATGATGCAGAAGATATTCGTGTTTCAGTTTTTTTCAAAGTCGTAAATAACTCTCCTTGTTGGGTAAAATTGCAGAGCCGCGGTAGCGTGGATGTTTGTAGTGAGTCCCATCCTTTGTTCCGGTTTTCGGATTTACTTTTGATTGAAGCCGAGGCTAAGGCTCGGCAAAATGATCCGGAAGCTCTTTCACTGTTGAATGAGTTCAAGAGTAGTAAGATACCGGGATATGCCGGTTATCAAGGCAATGATGTATTGGATGAGATTTTACGGGAACGGCGTAAGGAGTTTGCTTTGGAAGAGCAGATGCGGTGGTTGGATATGAAGCGCTTGGGTGTATCGGTGAGTCGGGAAGCTTTGGACGATGATAATAAAGTTCAAGTTTACACGTTAGAAGCAAATGATTACAGGTATGCATTGCCTATTCCGGAGGAATCGGAATTGATGTATAATAATATTTCTCAAAACCCGGGTTGGCCGGCAAGTAAAGAAGATTAAATTGTTGTGATATGAAAAAGATTTTACAATATATATTGATGTCAATTCTTTTTTGTGCTTGTGCAAAAGAGAAAACTACAATTTGGGATTTTGAAGCATCCGTGGATGATATTTCGAGAATCGAATTGCGGGCAGATCATAAAACGCTTTTGCCAAACGGGGAGGCAAAAATGGAGTTTTATCCGTTTGTTTATGGTAAAAAGAACGTGATGAAGTATGGAAAAGATGAAGAGGGGGAGTATATCTCAGAAATGGTTGAGGAAGAGTATCTGATTCCGGATGACCAGTTGCCGAAAGGATGCGTTAAGGTATATGATCAGGCGGGGAATGAAATAAAAGAAAATGTTTATTCTACAACAACGGAGATTCCGGGGACGGTTTTAAATTTTTATGCGAAGGCAGGTGCGATTGAAAGTAATCGTTTGCCGATAACAATCCGGGATTTACCGGATGAATCGTACGATGAAATCGTCGTTCCAGTGATATTCCATATGTTGCTGCCGCCCGCATCGGCCGGTCCGACGTATGACATTTCTCAAGAATATATGGAAAAAGTTTTGGAGGGGGTAAATAATATATTTAATAGACGGATAACGACAGATCCGAATGGAGGAAACGTGAAATTGACATTTAAATTGGCAGTTTATGATCCTTCCGGGGTGAAATTGCAGGAGGCGGGAAAGAATGTGATAAATTTGTCGGAGTCTAATATAAAATATATAGAGGATCAAAGTACCAGTACTGCAAGTTATGTCACTGGATATGATAAATTTATCGTGAGATATAAAAGTACGTGCATTTGGAATCCTGAAAGATATTTGAATATCTGGTTGACAAGATTTTCAATGTATTCAGATGAAGCCGGGACGTATTCTTATGAAACTGCATCGCCTACTGTGATGCACTCAGATTATGATATTGAGTCTATTCCCGGATTGTCTGATGTACAAACAAAAGATAGATTTACTTTATCCGATGTAACGAGTTGTTTGGAGGTTGGTGTGCTTGTAAATTATATGACTTTTTTAAACCCGTCGGTACAAGGGACAAATACATTTACACTAGCAACTGTATTGGCTGAATATTATGGTTTGTTATCAACGAATACACGTTATTATAAGAATTTGAATTCTGATGGGGATATTGATTATTGCTCCGACACGTATACTTCTTATGCTAATTATTATCCTTTGGTGTTCAAAGCAAATAATTTAGAAGGTCAACCAGAGGAACTCGAATTGGAATGGTTTACCTCATTTAACGTGATAGACCGGTATAGTCGTAAAAATTCCGTGAGTATTGATCAAGCATTGCGGATGCGTAAAGTGTTGAAACAATGTCCGTCCCGTTGGGCATATAAATCCGATTGGGCGTTTACCGGGAAGTAATAATTTTAATAGTGTGTGTGAATCTCCCTCCTGTCAAACGGACAGGAGGGGAGATTTTTACTAAAAATCGAAGTTATGAAAAAGAATTGGTATGTATTAATATTCTTCCTAATTATAGGATGTTATGGAGGAAATGAAGAGTTTTTGAATGAAGAAAAGGAAATAGAAGAATTGCAAGGTTCTATTTCTCGTTCTATTAATTTGTGGTCTGATTCGTGTGATATTTGTAGTGCTTTTAATAAGACATATGGTCAGTATAGGGAAATAATGGATGAAGGATACAAAGTTTATAAGGAAAAAAAAGGATGTTGTAAAGATTGTTTCAATCTTGATTTTAACAAGTATGTAGAGTTTCATAATAATTCATATGGCGATAGGATTAATGCACAAATAAAGGCTATTGAGTATACTGGAAAAATGACGTGTCCACAATGTGAAGTATTTATGGATGTTAGAAATTCAATCACGTCTGCATTGTATTCATGGTTGAGGAATATTGAATGGTCAGTGGGCTGCGCCCTAGAGGTTGCGGGCATTAGAAAATGTAAGAATTGGCAAGAAACTCCAAAGGATTCGACGGGTGGAGGTGGAGGAGCACATGATTTTAAACTTCCCGATATTGTGGGAACATATAAATATACTTTAAACCGAAGTACGCAAAAATTATTGGAAGAAATTGGTGGAGATGTTGAAACAACTTGGTTGATGAATGAATTTGACGAATATTTGTTAAGGATTTGTTATGCTTTTCAACAAAGTGATGATCCGATTAGTGCGAATAGAGTTAAACACTTGGGTGGTCAGATAGATTCTGAAGGTAGATTTTATTTGGTCGCTTTTAAAACTTTATATGATTATTTATCAGAAGCTTATTTTGAGCCGGAGTTGTTAACGATTTCAGAATTACAGGCTAAAGGGCGTGATTATCGTGCTATTGTTATAGAGAAAAGTGTTGTGACTTCATCTTATGATGATAACATATTTGGTGACCTTTGGGGATATTTAGGATTTGTCAGTGATAGAACAACTTCATTAACTGAATTTTATTGTTGGAGATTTTAATGTGAGATTTGGCTTTATGTTAAAATAGCGATATTGTGGAAGATAATGTTTATGAGTAAAATGATATTGTTTTTTGCAAATATATAAAATTGTACCTTCAAAAGAACGTTTTTGGGCATAAATTGTTCCTTTGAAGGTACAGTTTTAATGTGATAACGGTGTTATCGAGTATAAAAATCTATTTGCTTCTTAATCGCACGGGTGCAAACCGGACAGAAGTCGTTGCCGGATAGGGTGTTCATCAGACAGTCGGGAACGGGACGGTAGACTCCTTTTTCAACGTAACCGCCGCCTTCATAGACACCGAGTTTTTTCAGGTTTTGGCGATCGATAGGAGTCGGGACCGGGGTATCCTTGTCGAGCATGTCTTTCCATTTTTTGTTGAAATTGACAAGGGTGGTTAAGTTGGGTTCCCAAGGTTCGACGCCTTTGGGGTACATGTCGTTGTAAGAACTGCCGATTTCGACATATTCGTCGCCCAGACCGGCAAAAAGATGTCCGAACTCGTGGACGTAAACTTTGGCGGCGTGCAGGTTACCGTTGATGCTGATGCCGTAGTGATTGTAAATAGCGCCTCCGCCGTATTTCTGGGTATTGGCTATGATATAAATAAAGTCGTAAGGCACATTGGCGGCAAGGTCCCGCAGACTTTTGTGGTCGTAAGTCATGATATACCGTTCGGAATCGAAGGTATAGAATGACGAATTCAATACCGTGTTTTTCCAGATGTATTCACCGGGGATGTCAACGCCGGATTCCTGTGAAGGGGCGAGTACGGCACGGACGTTAAAGCGGTTGCGATTTTCTTTATAAGGGGAGAAACTGAATAACCCTTCCACGAAGCGTTGGCAATCTGCTTTGAATTGTTCCATTTCTTCCGCAGTGTATCCTTCGGGAAGAAGTACGATGTCTACTTTATGGGCGGGATTGCCGATGTAGAGCACGTCGAACGCGGGGTATTGTAAGCGACGGTCCTTTTTGATAAAATAGCTGTCAACATCCACGGTGTATTCGAATTTCTTCACGAGTTTGCCTTTCTTGTTCCGGCTGCATATCTCGATGCGAACGTCATTTTTCGGGAAGGGCATTACGACAGTTTCCAGACAACAACGGCGTGTTGTCTTCGCCTCGTCGGTGGTTTGCCATTCGCCGAAAAGGGTGCAGTACCCGCGGGAATAGATAAGTTGGTTGGTGGCTGCGTCGTACACGTTCACGTAGTAATTCCCGTAGAACATGGTGTCAATTAAATTAACCTTAGAACCACCCCAGTAGGGTTCTTCGAGAAGTTCCTCGAAATAAATTTCTTCATTCTGACTATCGCCACAATGGGCATAATCCATGCGTAATGTTTTGTTGTGGAAATACTTGTCGAATTGAGCCCACGAGAAGTTCGCTTGTAAGAGCAATACCATGCAGGCGATAAGAGTTATTCCTTGTTTCATAGACTTGTTATTTTTTAATATAAATTTTGTACAAAGATAGTTTTTTACTATTTTTCGACACAGAAAAACTGTGTAAAATATACTATTTAGTATGCTAGGGGACGAGTTATTGATAGAACAGTTAAACCGGAAGGAGGTTAAGGCTTTTAAAGAGTTGTTTGACCGCTTCTATCGTTATCTCGTTTTGTATGCCATGAAGTGGGTGGAAAGACAGGAAGAGGCAGAGGATATAGTGCAGGATTTGTTCGTGCAAATATGGGAACGGGACACTTGCTACAGTTCTTATTACGGTTTCAAGAATTTCTTGTATAATTCGGTAAAGAATGCTTGTTTGGATTTCCTGAAACATCGAGAAGTGGAGGGAAAATATATAAAATACACGCTTCGGCATACGGAACCCGGGGAAGAGCCCGAGTTGGAGCTAATGAAGGATGAGGTGTACCGTCGTCTTTATCAGGTGCTGGACGAACTGCCTAAACGGTGTAGGGAAGTATTCAAGTATTATCTGGAGGGGAAAAAGAATAGCGAGATTGCAGAAATTCTCCAAATATCAGAGCTGACCGTGAAGACTCAAAAACGGAATGCGATGAGTTATATCCGTGAGAAATTGGGGACAGCGTATCTGTTATATGTTTTATTTCAATCCGGTTGCATGTAGTTTGGAAATTTCTTTGAAAAAAACTTCATTTTTTTATTCTCCTTTTTTTAGCTGTTGTCGTCTTTGGTGTAAAATAACATCAGAGATATGAAGCATTACGATGATAATATAATACGACTTATTCAACTTTACCTCGTGGGTGGCTTATCGAAGGAGGAAGAGGTGAAGTTGGAGGAATGGTTGCGGCAGGATCCTTCACGGGAAAAATTCATGCGAGAAATCCGTGAGGGGCAAAACGTGGGACAGAATTTTAGTACTTTCGAGAATGTGAATAAAGACTTGGCATGGGGAAGTGTCGTTCGGAAAGGGAAAATCGAGATAAACAGATCGCGTCGCTTGGGGTGGTACAAGTTTGTGGCTGCCGTGATGGTACCGTTAATGATTATCGGTGCCGCGTATTATATGAGAAACTATACAGCCTCGGATCAGCAGCAAAGTGTAGAAATCGCCGAGATTACCCCGGGCAAGGGGAAAGCTATTCTTCGCCTGAATGATAACCGGGTGATAGAATTGTCAACCGAACAGGAAAAGCAATTGGATGTTGCCAAAGGAGTTGCCGTGAAGAGTGATGCCTCGGGAATGGTGTATCCGGAACAGGTTGCCGCGGGAGTAACGGAGTATAACGTGTTGGAGGTTCCTCGCGGCGGGGAATACACGGTGACTTTATCCGACGGGACAGTGGTGTATCTGAATTCGGGAAGTACATTGCGTTATCCGGTTGCTTTTGGTGCGGATTTGCGAGAGGTTTCTTTTTCCGGGGAAGCATATTTTGAGGTGGCGAAAGATGCGGAACGTCCGTTTTACGTTGTGGTGGATGACATGAAGATTAAGGTTTACGGTACTTCGTTTAACGTGAATACTCATTACACCGGAAAGGTGCAGACTGTTTTGGTGGAAGGAAAGATCGGGATAGAAACACCGGTTTCCGGGAAGGAATACGAGGTGAGCCCGGGGCAAATGGCATTGTATAACAGTCAGGAGCAGACGATGAATATTAATAGTGTTGATGTTCGTCCTTACGTGGCTTGGAAAGATCGGGTTTTCGCTTTCGAGAAAATGAGCCTTGAGGATATCATGACCACGCTTTCCTTGTGGTATGATGTGGACGTGTTTTACCAAACGTCTAGTTTGAGAAGCCTGCATTTTACAGGGCATTTGGGACGGTATGAAGATATATCCACTATTTTGGATGCGATTTCGGGGGTTACGCGAGTAAACTTTACAGTGAAAGGACGCACGGTTATCGTGTCGGAATAAAAACAGCGGGAAGTGTTGCGAGCACTTCCCGTCATAAATGATAATTACACAATAGGCTTATGTTGCGAGCATTACCTATTGAGAATACTAACATTAAAGTACAAAAGTATGGAAAAAAAACGATTATGTTCTCGGGTTTATTTACCTCGCGGGCAAAAAATGTGGAAGATTATGAAAATTTTTATTTTATTCATGTGTTGCTTCACCTTCACTCTTTCAGCCAAGAGCCTTGCTCAACAAGAAAAAGTGAATCTTGACTTGCGGGAGGTATCGGTAGACATGTTGTTCAGTGAGATTCAACGACAGACTAACCTGCATTTTATTTTCAATAACGAGCAGACGGTGAACTTGGACAAGTTGACCGTAAAAGCCAAGGATGAAACGGTGACTTCCGTGTTAGACCGTGTTTTTAAAGGAACCGGTTTCACGTACACGTTCCGGGATAAGATTATCATGGTTCGTTATGCGGGTGTTCCTGCGGAACAACAGCAAGAGAAGTTTATGGAAATAAAAGGTGTCGTGAAAGACACGAAAGGAGAGCCGGTTCCGGGTGTAACGGTGCTTATCGTCGGTACCCAGTTGGGATGTGCGACGGACGAGAAAGGTGAGTTTCAATTGAAAATTGCAGAACAAGACAGTGTAAAACTGCAATTCTCGTTTATCGGAATGAAGACCAAGGATGTCATGTTCAAGAAAGGCGACAAGAGTCTGAATATCATGATGGAAGATGAAGCCGAGAGTTTGGGTGAAATTGTCGTGACGGGGTATCAACAGATCGAGAAACGGAATTTGACCAGTTCCGTGGTGACGGTAAAAACCAGTGATTTGAAGACTATCGGGGCATCCAGTATCGAACAGATGTTGCAGGGTGTTGTTCCGGGATTGTCTGTTGTGAATACTTCTGCAGGACCGGGTGCGGCTCCGAAGATTCGGATTAGAGGTTCTTCAACGATATCCGGAAATGCAGAACCCTTATGGGTATTGGATGGTGTTATTCTGGAAAATTCTGTACCTGTTTCTGCTGCAGATTTGAATAGTCCGGATGTGATGAATATGTTTAATACTGTTATTGGTGGTGTAAGTCCTAATGATATAGAAACTATCACGGTGTTAAAAGATGCTTCGGCAACTGCAATTTACGGTACTCGTGCTGCCAACGGGGTTATTGTAATAACTACTAAACGCGGTAAAAGAAATAGTTTTAATATTTCCTACCAACATACATCAGCGGTAAGTATTCGCCCGAGTTATAATGATTTTGATTTATTGAATTCAAAAGAAAGGATCGAATTAACCAGACAATACTCGGAAGACGGACTCTGGATCATGGGAACTTGCGGTTTGGAAGGATTATTGCAAGCTTACGCCCTAGGAGATGTGTCAATAGAGGATTTGAATCGGGAAACCCGGGCAATGGAAAAAAGAAATACAGATTGGTTTAAAATATTGTTTCGTAATGCATATACTCAGACTCATGATTTAAGTATTTCCGGAGGATCGGAAAAGACAGATTACTATATTTCTTTAGGTTATAATGGAGAATATGGGGTGGATAAATCCACTAATTATCAGAATTATAATGGAATGTTGAAAATAAATAGTGAGTTGTTTCAAGGTGTAAACTTAGGGGCTTTATTACAATTGAGTCGTAGAGATCGGGAGAATTATCATAGTGCTATTGATCCTTTTGAATATGCTGTTTCTGCTTCTCGAGCAATTCCGGAACGGGATGATTCCGGTTTGTATTATTACCAGAGTACCCAAAGAGGAATGTTGTTGTTCAACGTGTTGAATGAACTGAATAACACTCACAGCGAAAGTACACAGACGGATGTTAAGGGGATCGTTGATTTATCAGTTAATCTTTACCGAGGTTTGAAATATAAAGGATTGTACAGTTATTCATCTTCCCATTCCACGGCTATAGATTATGCAACAGAATACAGTAACTATATAGCTCAAATCAGAGGATATAATTATGGAGATACTTCTGATAAAGATTTGATTAAAAACTCCGTATTGCCTAATGGAGGAGAATTTAATGAGACTGTTTATGAACAGAGAACTTCTTTAGTCCGCAATAGCTTGGAGTATCGTGGGACATTAGTTCAAGATTTGAATATTGATGTAATGCTTGGACAAGAATTTCGGACAACGAAATATAAAGGGATGGCAACAAATTCTTATGGCTATTATAAAGATAGAGGGGAAATTTTTTATGAGCCTTCATTAAGTTCAACAACGGGGCATTTGAAACGAAATAAGGTTACTCGTGATTTGTTGGAAAGATCGAATATTTCTTATTACGGCGTTTTGTCTTTGATGTATAAAGATCGTTATGTGTTGAATGGTAATATTCGTTTTGACGGGTCAAATCTTTTTGGTTCCAATCCGAAATATAGGTATTTACCTTTATGGTCTGTATCTGGGAAATGGACAGTAAGCGAGGAGGATTTCTTGAAAGAGGAAGATTGGTTAAGTAATTTGGCATTGCGTGCTTCATTCGGGTTGAGAGGGAATATCGTGGAAGACAGTAGTCCTTTATTAATAGCTTCTGCTTTACCGCCTAATCCTAATACCGGATTATTGGAAATGGAAATACAACAGGCTCCTGATCGTGATTTGAAATGGGAAACGACATCTTCATTGAATATTGGGTTGGAATTAGGACTATTTAAGAACAGGTTAATGCTGGATGTAGACTATTACTTGGACAAGAGTGAAGATTTAATTGCCTATTTGGATGTTTCTTCTGTAACCGGTTTTAGCGGACGTAACGTGAATTATGCAGACATGCGTAATCATGGTGTGGATATATCTCTGACCGGTAGGTTAATACAGAAGAATAATTGGGATTGGGTATTGGCGTTAAACCTAGGATACGTGAAAAATAAGGTAACAAAATCTTACGTGACGCCTCAAGCAAAAAATTTGGTGAGAAGTACATATACCCCGGGTGATGTGATGGAAGGAAAAGCGATGAATGCCATGTTCTCGTATCATTTTGCCGGACTGGATGAGGGAGGAACCCCGACGTTCTATGCTGCAGACGGGAATATTTACGGTGTGGATGATGCTGAATTCCTGAGTATTCCGATGGATGTGGCGGGTTTAAAATACGAAGGCGAGCGTGATCCGATTTTGACGGGAGGAATAAACACCAATCTTCGCTATAAGAATCTGAGTCTATCCATGTTGTTTGCTTTCGGCTTGAAGAATGTGGTTCGTTTACCCCAGTTAGCCTATGATAACTATCCGGACGGAGAACAGAATGCAAACAAATCCATTATGAACCGTTGGCGTCCCGGGCAGGATAACACAGGGAAAACAATTCCTCGTTTGAACACGGGAAGTAATTACGTAACTGTCGGAACTGAAGATGTATATGTGATCGATATGTATAACAAGAGTCAAGAGGCTGTCGTGCCGGGAGATTATCTGCGTTTTAGGAATTTAATGCTGGAGTATCAGTTGCCTAGAAAGTGGTTGGATAAGATTGTATTGGGCGGTCGTACTATGGGAAATGTTGCGTTGAAATTTCAAGCCCAGAATTTGTTTGTGGTGGCGAATAAAAAATTGAAAGGATATGATCCGGAGACCGTAAATTACACGACAAATGGTTATGGAGCATTGCCTTTGCCCCGAACATTTACATTTGGCTTGAACGTTAATTTTTAAAGCGAAGAGTTATGAGAAAAAATAGTTTATATAATTTGTTGTTGGTGGGGGTATTGTGTTGTGCTTGTAATAGTTATCTGAACGAAATACCACAGAATAAATTAAAGCCGACGACCATTGATGATTACGAACAATTGCTGAACAGGGGATATATTTCGAAACAAATTATGCCGTATTTGGACGTTTTGTCTGATGATGCGACTTTGGTTCCGGAGTTTTCTGCTACATTGAGTAATACTCGTGCTGCTGATATTTACGCGAGTGCTTACACGTGGAGTAGCAGTCACGAAACATCGATGCCGGATGGAGATAAAGCATTTGAAGCATTTTATAGTAGTGCTTATTATGCCAACGTGGTGCTTGAAAATATAGATGAGGCAACCGGTATTAATACAGACGAGGAAAAAACAAAAGAGTTGCAGGGAAATTTGAAGGGGGAGGCTTATGTTTTGAGGGCTTATTCGTATTTCAATTTAGTTAATTTGTATGCTCCTGCATATAATCCGTCAACTTGTGCGACCGATCCGGGAATTCCTATTAACTTGACAACAGATGTGGATAGAAAGCCTTATTTGCGTAGCACGGTGGAAAAAGTATATGTACTTATAGAGGAAGACTTGAAAGAAGGTATTCGTTTAATGGAGGAAAATCCATATGACAGAGGTACGAAACTCCGTTTTAATGCTCTTTCTGCCAGAGCTTTGCTGGCTAGAGTTTACTTGTACATGCAGAAATGGGATTTGGCGATTGAACAAGCGAATCTCGTGTTAAAGGAGAATTCGAGTTTATTTGATTTGAATGTGGCATATCTGCAAAATCCGTCGATAAATGCCAGCGATGTTTTAAGTGCTTATTATATGTCAGATCAAATGGCTGGGAAAGATTATTTAGCCGTGGATAATTCGAATGTGTTGTTTGTAAGCGGAATTACCGAAAATATCATGGCTTTTGCGGCGCGTAGTTACATGACTGCTTTTGCTGTTAATGAGGATTTGCATAATTTGTATGAGGATGGTGATATACGTCAAAATTATTTTATAAGACAAGTCCGGGAGTTTGGTGACGATGGAATGGTGTACAAATATATTTTTGCCAAGAATCGATATATAGATTATCCTATTGGTAATTTTACGTTTGAAATAAACGGATCTACAGGGTATTCGCGTGTAATCCGGACTGAAGAAATGTATCTGATCTTGGCAGAGGCTTACGCTCATAAGAGTGGCGGACTCGGAAATGCAATTGCCGCTTTAAATACATTGCGACAGGCAAAATACATTGCGGAAGATTATAATGAATTGCGGGAGGAAGATTATACACAGAACACTATTCTTGATAGAGTTTGGTTGGAAAGAAGGTTGGAACTCTGTTTCGAGGGACACCGTTGGTTCGATCTGCGGCGTACAACCCGTCCGGTCATGGAGCGTAGAGGTTATGGAACACAGCAAGCGTCATTGATAGAAAATGATCCTCGTTATGTGTTGCAGATTCCTCAAAAAGAGCTGAATGTTAATCCTGAAATAGGTATTAATCCTAGATAAATACTATAGATATGAAAAGTAAATATATATTGTTATTAGGAATGATCGTTTCATTCATTGCATGTCATGACGAAGATTCTTTGAAATCGGAATACGAGTATGACGGACCAATCCCGGCAATTGCTGACGGACCTTCCGAGGCGCAGAAACTGTGTTATAGTTTGTATCAGAAGTATGATTTGCATACTTATTATACTTTGGCCGGTGACGAAGCATTACGAACTCCGGTGGGGTGGACTCAGACGGCTATGTTTGAGTATTATGCCGAATATTATAACCCGGATATTTATCCGATGCAGGCTGCGGACGAGATGACTTCGGAATCTTTTTTGAAGTTAATGATAAAGTTTCTCGATCTTTTGCCGGAGGATTTAGCAAAAAGTATTTCTAAACGCCATGTTTTGGTAAAGTGTAATCTTGTGCAAGACGACTATTATCTTCCTTGGCCATTGACTATTGCTTACACGGATGAAGCTCAACAGGGAATTATTTATTGGGGGGATATGACTGATGAAATCGGAGAGCAATTGGATTTGTGGAAATATAGTATAACTTCTGCTTATTTTGAAACGAGGACATCAACATATTTTCATAACTATTTGCCTGTGCCGAGTGAATTTGCAAATGTAAGTGCCGGAAAATATTTATATGATTATACAACGGACGAGGAGCAATCAGAAGTATTTGATAATCTGTTCACGGAAGATGGTGATTTGAATATGGATTTTCTCATGAGCAATGGTTTTGTGGATCCTTTTGGAATGATTAAATCCGGCTCCGATAAATATCAGTTTCTTGATATGACAACTTATGCGACGTGGATTGTTAATAATCCTTTAGAGGAAAGACAAAATGCATTGGATAATTATCCATTGGTTAAATTGAAATATGATTTAACGATAAAGTACTATAAAGAGAATTTGAAGCTTGACTTGGAAACTTTTGGCAAATCCTGGTTAACGGTAACTATTGACTAGATGCAAGAGCGGGTTTTCCTATTTTTGATTTAAAACAAATACGGTAATGTTGTTGCGAATGAGAAATAAGATACAGGAGATCAATATATTGATGGAATTTTTAAGTAATAAATTTGAAAAATGAATGGAATGAAAATACTGTATGGGATTATTTGTTTAGGTTTGTTTGTTGCATGTCAACAAGAGGTTGGTTACCGAATTTCCGGTTCAGTACCGGGAACTCCTGACGGGATAAAGGCATATTTATATGATTGGGATACCCCGGTGGATTCTGCCGTGGTGAAAGATGGTAAATTTGTATTGAAAGGGAAAGTGGATGTTCCTGTGCGTTATCAGTTATGGATTGATCTGTCGCCTGAATTGAAAGAGGATTATGAGAAAGATTTACGTGGAACGGATATCTTCATAGATAATACGAATATTCGCTACGATAGCCCCTCTATTGATTCTTTGCCTTCAAGATTGAGTTTCAAGAGGAAAGTGAAAGGAATGGTGACTATTACCGGTTCTCCTGCGCATGATTTGTATATGGGCTTCCAGAAAGAATTGGAGCCGTACGGGGTAAAGCATAATGAAGCATGGAATAAGTACTTGAAGGTTTACCATCTCCCGGCTCTCGACGGCGTGTTTAACACCCGCGAGGGAATCGCTTTGGTGCGGGAGATGCAGGATGCTCAAAAGGGAATGGAACAAATGCAGATGAATTTTGTGAAAACCCATTCTAATTCGCCCGTGGCGGTAGATGTCGCACAAAATATAGTATTTGGCGGGACTCTCTCGAAAGCGGATATGGATAATTTGTTGGCAATTATTGATGCTTCCTTGCATGAAACTCCGGCGTACAAGCAATTGAAAGAGTTCGTTGAGACTCTCTATCCTACAGCTATTGGAGAGAAATACACGGATATTAACTTGTTGGACGAGAACGGCAAGGAGGTGAAGTTGTCCGATTACGTGAAGCCCGGGCAATACAATATGGTGGAGTTTTGGGCTTCTTGGTGCGGTCCCTGTCGGGGAGAAATACCTCACTTGCGCCACGTGTACGATGTCTATGGAAAGGGGAATGACGGGTTGAATATGATCAGTGTTTCGATTGATGAACGGGATAAAGATTGGAAAAAGGCTCTTCAAGAGGAAGGTATGAAATGGATACAGTTGAATGATAATAAGGGATGGTCGGGTGACGTGGTAACAAAATATAAAGTGAATGGAGTCCCTTTCTGTTTGATCCTTGATAAAGAAGGAAAGATTATCGCTCGTGAAGTGCGAGGGTCAGAATTGGATATTGTATTGATCGACCATTTGGGAGATCGTTATGAAAAATAATAGTTTCTCGTAAACATGCAGCGGAAAACCCTTCCCGGTTCTAAAAGAGAACATTGGGAAGGGTTTTGTTTTTATTCCTTGTAATATACCCGTTTTACGCGGTGGGAAATACCCGTGAGAATTTCATAAGGGATGGTTCCCAGTTGTTCCGCCAATTCGGTGACGGGGATGTGTTTCCCGAATATTTCCACTTCATCACCGATGGTGGCATCCGTGTCGGTGACGTCGATCATGCAGGTATCCATACAGATATTCCCGATGATGGGTACCCGTTTTCCTTTCACGAAGACGTGTCCGACACGATTGCTCAAGTGGCGGTTCAGACCGTCGGCGTATCCCACGGTAATGACCGCGATACGGGAGGGACGGGTGGTAAAGCTTTTACGACCGTACCCGATGGATTGTCCTTCCGGTACTTCCCGGATAGAGGAGATGTATGTCTTGAAACTGCTCACGGGTTGGAGGGGGGCATTGGTGGCACTGATCCCGTGTAGTCCGATGCCGAGGCGCACCATGTCAAAATGGTATTGCGGAAAACGTTCGATACCTGCGGAGTTCAAGATATGACGCCATATCTTGTAATCGAATCGGGCTTGTATATGTTCCGTCATACGCTCGAATAACTGGATTTGACCGAGCGTGAATTTGTCGTGTATCGTTTCGTCACTTCCGGCGAGGTGCGAGAAGATCGACCGGATATAGACGGAGCGTTCCGAGCGGAAGAAGTCCAACAACCGGGGTAAATCTCTCTCGTCAAAACCGGAGCGGTTCATGCCCGTGTTCAGTTTGATATGCACGGGAAAACGTTTGATGCCGTGTTTTGCCAGTGAACGGTTGAAGTCTTCAAGAATATCCAAGGCATATATTTCCGGTTCGAGGTTGAACATGATCATATTGTCGAACGCCTCCCGTTCGGGATTCATCACGGCGATAGGAATGGTGATTCCCGCGGCACGTAATTCAATGCCCTCGTCCGCGAATGCCACCATGAGATAATCCACCCGATGGTATTGCAATAGAGAGGCAATTTCCCGGGAGCCGCTTCCGTACGAGAACGCTTTCACCATGACGGCGATGTGCGCGTCGGTCAGGGAACGGAAATGATTCAGGTTATGAACCATGGCGTCCAGATCGACTTCCAGTATCGTACCGTGGGATTGTTTTTGCAGGAATCCGGCGATAAACTCGAATTGGAATACCCGTGCCCCCTTAATCAGAATGACCTGTTCTTTGAAATTCTCCCGTTCTTCTTGGCGCAGGAAATGTTCCGTGTCCTCGTAAAAGCGGGAATTGGGGGCGAAGTCATGGCGGTGGTCACTTAAATGTTTCCCGATACCGATAAATAGTGAAACATTGGCTTGTCGTAGCGTTTCGGCAATGGAAGGATATAAATCGTCGGCTTCTTTGCCGGAATCCATGAAATCGGAAAGGATGACTACCCGTTCTTTCGAGGTGTCTTGTGTAGCCAGAATGTTTAAGGCTAACTGAAACGAGGAAGGATCCGAGTTATAGTAGTCATTCACGAGCGTACAATTGTTGATGCCTTCCTTGATTTCAAGGCGCATGGCTATTGCCGAAAGTTGAGCTACCCGGGAAACGATGATTTCGGGGGCGTATTTTTTCAGCAGTAAAACGCAGACTGCGTTCATGCAGTTCTCGAATGACGCGATGTCGGCGAACGGGATGTCGAGAATGAACGACTGTTGCCCGTGTGTAACTTTTACTTCCCGGTGGTCGAGAGCAATATTCATGGTCTGCACCTGTACGTCAGCTTCAATTTCTTCGCTCCACGTGAAGAATGAAGTGGTGGTGGGTACTTGTGTGCGGATGAATTGCATGACATTTCCCGCTTGTCCGATCACCCACCGGCACGTGGTGAACAGGCGGGCTTTTTCTGCCAGTTTCTCTTCCCGGGAAGAGAAATTCTCGTCGTGGGCATCACCCAGATGCGTGAATATCCCGATATCCGGACGAATCATATGTTGGAGTCGTTGCATTTCTCCCTTTTGGGATATACCTGCCTCGATAATGGCGATGTCTGCTTTCGTGTCGATTCCCAGCAAAGAGAGCGGCACGCCGACTTGCGAGTTGTAACTCCGGGGACTGCGATACACGGCGTGGTCGTTAGCCAATAATTGATATAACCACTCTTTCACGACAGTTTTGCCGTTACTTCCCGTGATACCGATCACTTCCGCCCGTGATTGTTGGCGATGAAAGGCAGCCAGTTGTTGTAGGGCAGTCAGGACATCTTTAACTAGGATGAAATTCGCTTCCGGAAGATGGTCGAATTCTGCCCGGTATTCACTGATAACGAAAGCCCTTATTCCATCAGAGTAAAGCGTTTGTATGTAATCGTGACCGTTGTGGTTATTCCCTTTTAGTGCAAAGAACAGCGTATGCTCCGGGGTGATGATAGAACGGCTGTCAATGCTGTATTCCGTGATTTCGACCGGAATACCTTGTCGTAATTCTCCTTCTATGATGTCGGCAATCTCTTTCATAATTGAAAATTGAAAATACACCAACAAAGCTACGGATTTTAGGTTTTAGATTTTAGATTTTAGAGGGGAAAATTTCTAGCGTTCGTGTAGGTGCATGAATGGGCTTCAATTAGAGTAATGGGGCGAAAAGACGGGCGAGGGATTCGCGGATTTTATCTCTTTTTGGACGGAATTTCCATTGATGGAGGCTGACTTCGTGGCTTTCTTTCAAGTCGTTGAGGAAGTCGGAGCCGAGTTGGCGACTGACGTTACGGTCGTAGAGGATGAGGTTGACCTCGAAGTTTTGCTCGAAGCTGCGGATGTCCATGTTGGCGGTACCGACGGAGGACACGAGCCCGTCCATGACGATTACTTTGCTATGGTTGAATCCTTTGCGATACTGGAATACCCGGACGCCGGCTTCCAGCAGTTCTTCGATATAGGAACGGGTGCACCAGTAGGTCAGCAGGGAATCCGATTTGTACGGTATCATGATACGGACATCGACTCCGCTCATGGCGGCGGTTTTCAGCGAGTTGATGGTGGTTTCCCCCGGCATGAAATAAGGCGTGGAGATGAAAACGTATTTTTTCGCCATGTTGATAAGCGTGAAATAAGCCTGTTGGATGGAAGTCCAGTCGCTGTCGGGTCCGGAAGCCACGGTTTGAATCACCACGTTGCCGTCCGCCTTTTTGTTCGGGAGGTATTCCGCCTTGTTCAGTAGAAGTTCCTGCCGCACGAAATACCAGTCGAAAAGGAACACGACTTGAAGCGAGGTAACGGCTTCTCCTTTGACTTTCAGATGGGTGTCGCGCCAGATTCCTATGCCGGGTAACCCGTACAGGTAACGGTCCGCGAAGTTCAGACCGCCGATGAATCCGGTGTCACCGTCAATGACGATGATCTTGCGGTGATTGCGGTAGTTTGCCTTGTTGGTGAACAAGGGAAAACGCACGGGAAGGAACGGGTAAACCTGTATGCCTGCTTCCCGCATTTCACGGATATAGCTTTTGGGTAATTGCCATGAACCTACGTCGTCGAAAATCACTCTGACCTCAACGCCTTCTTTCGCTTTTTGGATTAAGAGGCTCTTCAATTTGTCGCCGAGTTCTCCTTTCTCGATGATATAATATTCAAGATGGATGTATTTTTTAGCTTTGGCTATGGCTTTGAAAATAGAACCGAAAGTTTCTTCCCCGTTGTTCAGAATCTCTGCCGTGTTGTTGCGGGAGAGAAGTGCTTTGCTGTTATTGAGGAGCAAGGTCATCAAGGGCTTCACGGCTTCCATGTCGGCTTTCTTTAGTAGTTCGGCTTTCTGGATGCGTTGTTTTTGGTCTTCGCTCATGTACTGCAACCACTTGAAGTCACCTAATCCTTTCATGGAGAACATCTTGACCTTGCGATAGTTCATGCCGAAATAGATATAGAACAATAACCCGAAACCGGGTGCGAGCACGAGCACGAGTATCCACGCCAGAGTACGTACCGGATTTCTGTTTTCCAGTATAATCGTGTAAATGATAGCCAAAATAGCCAATATATATAACACGACACCCACGTCTGCCACTATGTTTACCCAGTTCGCCAAATTAATTTTCAATTTTCAATTTTCAATTTTCAATTAAACCGTATCTTTGTTTTATGAATACGATGTTTAATTTACAGCAATACGCATTACAGGAACTAAAAGATACCTACAATGAGCATGAAATAAAATATTTGTGTTCACATCTTTTTTGTAAGATGTTGCATTGTACAAATATAGAAATACATCTTAATAAATACGAATTATTGGAGAAAAGGTTTGTTGATAATTTTGTGGCGATGGTGGCGGAATTGAAGACAAACAAACCGGTTCAGTACGTGTTGGGAGAAACAGAGTTTTTGGGTGTTGATATTCAGTTGAATAACGAAACGTTGATTCCGCGTCCCGAGACGGAGGAGTTGGTGATGTGGGTTGCTGGAAGTGGTTTACGCGCGGGAGCCAAGGTACTCGACGTGGGAACCGGAAGCGGATGTATTATTATAACCTTGGGTAAAATGATACAGGGATTGGAGTTGCATGGTGCGGATATTTCCGCGGAGGCAATCCGTCAGGCGAGAGAGAATGCCCGGATAAACGGGGTAGAGGTGCATTTCTATGAAAGGGATATTTTGCGGCATGAAACGTGGGATTGGCCGGATTTTGACGTCATCGTGAGTAATCCTCCTTACGTACGAATTTCGGAGAAAGCTTTGATGCATGAGCGGGTGTTGGGGTATGAGCCGCATCGGGCGCTTTTCGTGGCGGATGAAGACCCGTTGGTATTTTATCGGGTAATAGCGGAATTCGGGCGTTCGCATTTGAAATCCGGAGGACTCCTGTTTTTCGAGATCAATGAGGCTTTCGGGAAAGAGATGCTCGATTTACTTTCGGGTATGGGATACCGGGAAGTGGAGTTACGGAAAGATATTCATGACAGGGACAGGATGATAAAAGCGAAATGGACGAAGTGATTCAATGATTTACGATTTTAAATTTGATTAAGTGGACGCGAAGAAGGCTTTAAATATAGTGGCGGGGCAATGCAGTAAGAAAGAATATTGCAGTGCTGACGTGTTGGCTAAATTGCGGCGTTGGGAGTTGCCGGAGAAAGATATCGCGGAGATTATGGCATTTCTGGTGAAGAATAGATTTTTGGATGATACCCGTTTTGCCGAGGCCTATGCCCGGGATAAGTTCCGTTTTAATCGCTGGGGAAAACTGAAGATCGCGCAAATGCTGCGCCGGAAACAAGTTGCAGATAGTGTTATTGGGCAAGCGCTTGCCGCGTTACCGGAGGAAGATACGGATGCCACCTGTATGGAGTTATTGCGTCAGAAGAACAAGAGTATAAAGGACGAGGAGCCTTATAAGCGAAAAGCTAAACTCATTCGTTTTGCCCTGAGCCGGGGCTTCGAGTACGAAACGGTTAACCGGTGTTTATCCCATCTCGCTCACTTTCTCTAGGGCGTCCATGTCCGTGATCTTGATTTGCTTGCCGGAGAGTTCCACGATACCTTCCGAGGCAAAGTTGGATAGCGTGCGGATGGCATTGGAGGTGGTCATGTTCGACAAGTTGGCGATATCTTCCCGCGAGAGGCAGATTTTTAACGTGCTGTTGTCATCCTCGAACCCGTAGGTATCTTTCAGCACGAGTAGGGCTTCTGCCAAACGCCCGCGGATGTGCTTTTGGGTGAGGGTTACCGTGCGACGGTTGGAGAATCCCAAGTCCGTGGCAAGTGCCCGGATAACGTTCATGGCAACATCCGAGTTGCTGCGCACGATACCGAATACCAGTTCGGTTTTCATGATACAGACGATAGAATCTTCAAGGGCTTCAGCCGAGGCAATATGGTTTTCCTCGGCGAAGAAAGCCCGATAGCCGATGAAACCCACGGGCTTTGCCATGCGAACGATTTGTTCCCTGCCGGCGATTCCTTTTTTCATGATCTTGGCTTTTCCGGTGATAAGACAAAGCAACCCGAAAGGTTTATTGCCTTCCTCGTATATCAGATCGCCTTTCCGATACATTTTGCAAATGGTGGTCTGGCGAATGATACTTTTACTGCTTTCGTCAAGATTGGCAAAAAGAGAGTTGGGACTGTCAATGCAAATGTTGCAATATTTTTTATGTAATTCTTTGTCTTTAATCGTTCTCATGGCTTGTTCTTTGTCTGTCGTTTACAATTTAGCTGTGAGTGGCATCCGACGCCCGCTTCCGAAGGATTTCTTGCTTACTTTGAGGATCGGGGGACACTGTGCCCGCTTGTATTCGTTGCGATTTACCAGTGCGAGAGTCTTCTCCACGAGCGCGGGGGCGAATCCTTGTTTGATGATATCTTGCTTGGATTGATTGTCTTCGATGTATAATTTTAGAATCGCGTCCAGAATATCATATTCGGGGAGCGAGTCTTGATCTTTTTGATCGGGATGGAGTTCTGCCGAGGGGGCTTTTGTGATGGTGTTTTCGGGTATGAGTTCCCGTTCCCGGTTGATATATCGGGACAGTTTGTACACTTCGGTTTTATACACGTCGCCTAACACGGAAAGAGAACCGCACATATCCCCGTACAAGGTGCCGTAGCCAACAGCAGCCTCGCTTTTGTTCGAGGTGTTGAGCAAAATATGCCCGAATTTATTGGAGATTGCCATCACGAGTGTTCCCCGGATACGGGCTTGCAGGTTTTCTTCCGCCACGTTGAACGGTGCGTCTTTAAAGACGGGTTGCAAGGTGGAAAGGAATGCGTCGTATATCTCTTTTATCGCGAGAGTTTCATGTGCTATTCCCAGATTCCTTGCCAAATCGACGGCATCCTTCACGGAATGGTCGGTTGAGAAGCGGGAAGGCATCAGTATGCCTAACACGTTTTCTTTCCCGAGAGCCTCGACTGCTAACGCGGCAACGAGAGCGGAATCAATTCCGCCGGAAAGACCTAAAACGGCTTTGCTGAACCCGTTTTTACGGAAGAAATCCTTGATGCCCGACACGAGAGCGTCATGAATCAGTGCGATAGAATCCCGTGCAGCCTCTTTTACCGGGGCGAGGTTTTCCAAAGCGTTGGTATCGATGAGTATGAAATCTTCATCAAAGGCGGCTCCTTTGGTTACAAGTACGCCTTTTTTGTTGAAAACGAGAGTGTTCCCGTCGAATATGATAGAGCTGTTGGCTCCCGTGTGATTTAACGCTATCACGGGGCATTTGTGCTCCCGGGCGATGGAAGAGAATACTTCTTTGCGATAGGCATAGCTTTCTGTGGTGAACGGTGTGGGGCCCACGTGAAGGATTAGCGTGTCGGTCTTTTCGATGACGTTTGATTCGTATTCGTCGAAAAGGACACGGATGTTTTGATTCATGTACCGCAAGGGAGAATTCGATTCGTCCGCGATAAAATAGCGGCTCTCGTCAAAAATATCGTAGTCGCTTAGCACGGTTTTGTTGACACCGCCCCGTACTTCACGGTCATACATGAAGAACATGGCGTTGTAAAGTACCCCGTCTTCCAAGTCGAGATTGGGGCAACCCACTAGAGCGGCGATATTTGTACATTGTCCGGCAATTTTTTCGATACTGATGCGACATTCATTCACGAAATATTCTTTCTCGAACAGGTCTTGCGGGTATGCACCGCATATCGCGTGTTCGGGAAACACGACCAGGTCTGCTTTTTTTGATTTCGCTTTTTGTATGGCGGCAATGATAAGGTCCCTGTTTTTGGAGATGTCGCCGATATGATAGTTTATTTGAGGTATTGCTATTTTCATTGTATCCTGCACGTTATATCCCTCGTGGGGATGGTTGATAAATTAAAATGATAACTCTTTGGCAGCTCACTTTGTTATTTGTCGCAAAAGTACGAATTTTGCACAAGATAATAAATAAGTTATTCATGAAGTTTGTTGATAATGGATAAAAAAGAGTTGCGTAAGCAGATAAAGGTTTTAAAAAATCAATATTCCCCGGAACAGAAGGTCGAGATGTCCCGTCCGATTTGGAATGAACTGGAACAAAATGTTTTTTTTAAGGAGGCGCATACCCTTTTGGCGTATTGGTCGATGGATGACGAGGTGTTTACTCATGATTACGTGGTCAAGTGGGCGGGCGAGAAGAGAATTTTGCTTCCTTGCGTGAAAGGGGATGTTCTTGAATTGCGGGTGTTCGAGGGTATGGAATCTTTGAAAGCGGGAGAGTCCTTCGGGATACTGGAACCCGTGGGAGAATTGTACACGGATTACGATTCCATTGATATGATTGTCGTGCCGGGTGTCGCTTTTGACCGGCAAGGAAACCGCTTGGGGCGGGGACGGGGATACTATGACAAGATATTGAAAGAAACTCGCGCGGCAAAGAAGGTCGGTATTTGTTTCGATTTCCAGTTCGTGGAGGAAGTGCCTGTCGATGAGTTGGACGTGCGCATGGATTTGGTTGTACACGGGTAAAGGGCAAGAGGAGGTAAACCTAATACGATAGGTTGTCGGTAGATGTCGTGTAATCTTATAGAGAACCCACTGTAATCCTACCCAAGAACTAGGGTAATAAGTACATGTTGCCGATGTTGCTTTGTATTAATTCCGGTGTTTCTATATTGGAGATAATAGGAACGCCGGGGGAAGAACGGAGCAAGACCGGAGATAGGGTAGGATTACGGTATTTCTTGGGTAGGATTACGGTGGGTTCTCTTTAGGCTATGATACAAAAATGGCTGCATCAATTTTGACGCAGCCATTGATTTTCCTTTTTTATGATGATTAAGCTTCTTTCGGAGCTCCTACAGGACAAACGCCAGCGCAAGCCCCGCATGAGATACATTCATCAGCATTGATTTGGTAGTGGTCATCACCCATAGAGATTGCTCCTACCGGGCATTCTGGTTCACATGCTCCACAAGAAATACAATCATCAGATATTACGTAAGCCATTTCTAAA
>OGKG01000402.1_pt1 | contig 55733 bp, 53 predicted proteins | sample 1572201 | NCBI WGS metagenome assembly OGKG01 (sample SAMEA2582146, study PRJEB24529) | metagenome | biome: Human gut stool | place: China | collected 2011 | reverse complement strand
GGGGGGGGCGAGGGCAAAAGCGCTTCACCGCTTTTGCCCTGATTTGAGTTGTGGTTTCGAGAAATATTTTATACCTTTGCAGCGCATTTTAGAGTACGGGGGAATTTTAAACGTGTAATGGGAATGCGGATATGGCTTAGAACCCCGGGGCAACAATCCGTGTTTGAGTAGCACAACAATTTTAGTAATATGCAAGTATTTGAATTAAAAGGAGAAGTAAGAAGCGACGTAGGTAAGAAAGCTACTAAAGCAGTAAGAAACGAAGAAAAAGTTCCGTGTGTTCTTTACGGTGGTGAGTCTAACGTTCATTTCGCTGTAAAAGAGCGGGATTTAAAGAAACTTCTCTATACTCCTAACGTGTATTTGGTGAATCTCGTTCTTGACGGTAAGTCTTATGATGCTGTGATGAGAGATATTCAATTCCACCCGGTATCTGATAAAGTATTACACATTGATTTTTACCAGACGTTTGAGGATAAACCGGTGGTAATTGAAGTGCCTGTTAAGACGACGGGACATGCTGCCGGAGTTCAAGCCGGAGGTAAATTGGCATTGATTACCCGTAAGTTGAAAGTGAAGGCTCTTCCGAAAGCTGTGCCGGATGAAATTACGCTTGACGTTACTTCATTGGGTGTCGGTAAAGCTATCAAGGTACAGGATATCCATATCGAAGGTATTGATATCGTGAACGCGAAGAGTGTTGTTGTTGCTCAAGTGAAATTGACAAGAGCTGCAAGGGCTGCACAAAGCGCTCAATAGTCGTTTGAAAAAGTAGAAAGATGAAATATCTTATTGTGGGATTAGGGAACATTGGTCCCGAATACCAGAATACACGACATAACATCGGATTTAGAGTGTTGGACGCCTTTGCTAAGGCGTCCAATGCTGTTTTTGAAGATATGCGTTACGGGGCAGTAGCCACGGTGAAGTTGAAGGGGCGGACTCTGATACTGTTGAAGCCGAATACGTACATGAACCTTAGCGGGAAAGCCGTGAGTTACTGGATGCAGAAGGAGAAGATTGATTTATCGAATCTTTTTGTAGTTGTTGATGATTTGGCCTTGCCTTTCGGAACAATACGCCTGAGAAGTAAAGGTAGTGACGGGGGGCATAACGGGTTGAAGAGTATCAACCAATTGTTGGGAACACAGGCGTATACCCGTTTGCGGTTTGGCATCGGTGACAATTTTCCCAAGGGAAGACAGGTGGATTACGTGTTGGGGGAATGGAGCGATGGAGAGGAAGAGCGATTGCCTGCCATGTTAAAACATTGTGGCGAGGTGATTGAAAATTTTGTTTTTATCGGGGTGGATAAAACGATGAGTCTGTTTAATAATTTACGATTTGAGATTTAAGATTTACGATTTTAAATCGTAAGTTTACAACTTGAGTATTGTAATTTAAAGATATAGACAGTGGAGAAGGTTAGAATAGATAAATGGTTATGGGCAGTCCGGATTTTCAAGACCCGTTCATTGGCTGCCGAGGCTTGTGGAAAGGGACACGTGTCTATCGGGGATGCGCACGTGAAGGCTTCTCGTGAAGTGAAAGTCGGGGACACGGTAAAGGTGCGGGTCCCCCCGATTGAAAGGGAATATCTGGTGAAGCAAGTAACGGATAAACGGATGTCTGCACAATTGGCAGTCGATTTCGTGGAAGAAACCACTCCACAGGAAAGGTTGGATATCCTGCGAGGTACTCACATGCAATTCGAGGCTCGTGATAGAGGAACGGGACGCCCGACAAAACGGGATCGCAGGTTGATTGATAAACTTAAAGAATTTTAAATTGTAGATTTTAAATTTTAAATTGCGTTTGTGAGATATGCAATCTAAAATCTAAAATCTAAAATCCCAAATTAGTATGTTAGTTGCGCGGGAAAAAAGAAAGAGTAATGTGGCTGAATATATTTTGTATATGTGGCAGTTGGAGGATATGCTGAGAGCGATGCAGATGGATATTCGGCAAGTGGAACGGAATGTGGTCAGCCAGTTTCAAGTAGATGAGGACACCCGGAAGGAGATCAGGGAGTGGTATGATAACTTGATTGAGATGATGAAGAGGGAAGAGGTGGTAAAAGGAGGGCATCTACAAGTAGTCAAGAATATGGTGAATGAATTGACGGAGTTGCATTACTACCTGTTGCATGAATCGCAAGATATGAAATACAAGCAATTGTTCATGATGACCGCGAACAATTTGTTGGATTACCGCCGGAAAACTAACTTACCGGAAGAGGTGTCCGATGTGGAATTGGCACTTCATGCTCTTTATGGACATTTGATGTTGCGTTTACAAAAAAAAGAGATAAATTCGCAGACGGCCATGGCTATGGAATCGTTTAGCCGGATGATTGCTTATCTGGCGGCGAAATACAAGGCGATAGAAGAAAATGAAGAAAAGATGTTTGATTAATCACAATAGAATGAAGAGAATATTATTTATCACGATAGCTGTTTTGTTTGTCCTGAACGCGCGGGCAGAAGAGGGAACCAAGGAATTTAAACAGAGTTTTCCGGCGGCTTCCTTTAATGAATTGATTGTGTCCAATCGTTACGGGAATATCGATATACGTCAGGAAGGAGAGGAGTTTGCTATTACCGCGAGCGTGTGGGTGGAGGCAAAGAATAAAGCCAAGGTGGATGAAATACTTGAGTATATCGCGATAACAGCCAAGGAACGGGGAGCGGCATTGAACGTGGAAACCGTGTTTAAAAAGGATATGAGTTTGAAACAGACGTTCTCCGGCGTTACGGTTAGCGTGGATTATCATATTAAAGTTCCGAAAGGAAAGAAGGTGCGTTTATTAAGTACGGATGGCGGCGTCTCTATGAGCGATTTCACGGGAGATTTGAGTGTAGAGATCGTGTCGGGAAATTTTAAGGCAAACACGGTGTTGGGTGGCGAGTTTTCTGTGAAGCAATCCAAGGGGGAATTTGAAGTGGAGAAAGTAGCCGTGTTTAATGGTGAATTCAAATCCTGTAAGGTAAAGATTGGTGAGGGTACGGATATGAAATTGGATTGTAATTCCACGGGGTTGCAGTTGATGGAAGCGAATAATCTCACGCTGAAGACTTCCGGGGGTACTTGTTACTTGGGGATGATCGAGAATTTGAGCGGGAATTCTTTTTACACGAAATACGAGGTGCAGGATATCGGCGGTAGCCTATGGATGGATACGCGTTGGGGAGAATTGAACGTGAGGAATATCAATCTTTCATTCTCTTCGGTAGAGGTAAAGAGTTCTTCAACAAAGGTGGGTTTGACTTTCATGGAGGGGTGCGGGTATGCGCTTGAAATCAACAGGAATAAGAATTTGAAAGTTGAGTTACCGCAAGGTGTTGTTTTGGAAACCAAACCGACGACGAATAAAAATGCTGTTTTGGAAACAGGTTTTGTCGGCGATAAGAAGTTTTCGGGAAGAGTGAATTTGAATATGTCGGGGGGAAGTCTTTTTATTCAGTAAAATGTATCAAACACATATATTTCCAAATGGATTGCGCTTGATCCATAATTATGTTCCGAATAAAGCCGCCTATTGCGGGCTGATTATTAACGTGGGAAGTCGGGATGAACAAGCGGGGGAATTCGGTATGGCTCATTTTATAGAGCACGTTATTTTCAAAGGAACAGAGAAGCGAAAAGCCTATCATATATTGAGCCGTCTGGAAGACGTGGGGGGCGAGTTGAACGCGTACACGACCAAAGAGGATACCTGCGTGTATGCCACGTTTATGGCGAAAGATTACGAGCGGGCGTTGGAGTTGTTTGCGGATATCGTGTTTCATTCCGTTTTTCCGGAGAAGGAGATCGAGAAGGAGAAAGATGTCGTGCTGGATGAGATTAACTCGTACAAGGATAATCCCGGGGAATTGATTTTCGATGATTTCGAGGAGCTGGTTTATTCCGGTTACCCGATCGGGCGGAATATCTTGGGTGACGAGGCTTCCGTGGAACAAATATCCCGTGAAATGGTACTTGATTTCGTGCGACGGAATTATTTCCCGAATCGCATGGTGATCAGTTCGGTGGGAGATATTGCCTTTGACAAGTTGGTGCGTTTGGTGGAGAAGTATTTTGTCGGTTACGAGAGCGGTCCTTCCTTGCAGACACGGGTAAAACCTGAAATTTATACTCCCCGGTTCGTGGAGTTGGACAAGGATACGCACCAGTGTCATTGTATTATCGGGAATATCGCTTATGATTACACGCAGGATAATCGGTTGGCATTGTCTTTACTGATCAATCTGTTGGGTGGGGCGGGAATGAACACTCGTCTTAATTTGAATATACGGGAACGTCACGGGCTTGCCTATAATATCGAGGCTTCCTATACGCCTTACTCGGACACGGGGATCGCTATGATCTATTTCGGGTGCGACCCGGAGCACGCGGAATGGTGCTTGAGTTTGTGCAAGAAGGAGATGCGCTCTTTGTACGAGGAGAAGTTGGGACCCGTGCAATTGAAGCGTGCGAAGGCGCAAATGGTAGGACAGTTGGCTATTTCTTCCGAGAATTACGAGAATCTGATGTTGTCTATCGGAAAGAGTTTTCTGATCTATGATAAGGTGGACAGTCTGGAAGATATTTACACCCAAGTGGATGAGATTACGTCGGAAGTATTGTTGCAAGTGGCGAAAGACATATTTGATATAGAAAAGCAATCGATTTTATTATATAAATAGGAGGTTGTATGTTGGAACTGAACGCGGAATTGGAGCAATATATTTTGGCACACAGCGAACCGGAGAGCGACGTGTTGGCTGAGTTGTCCCGTGCGACTCATCTGCAAGTGTTGCGCCCGAGAATGTTGTCGGGAAACCTGCAAGGGCAATTTCTGAAGATGATGTGCAAGATGCTCGGTGCCCGGAGGGTGTTGGAGATCGGGACTTACACGGGGTACGCGGCGATTTCTATGGCATACGGTTTGGCGGAAGGGGGCGTGGTGCACACGATTGACGTGAATGACGAATTGGAGGATTTCACGCGAGGGTTTATCGAGAAAAGCGGCTTGCAGGAACGTGTCGTTTTCCACGTGGGAGATGCTTGCGAAATTATTCCCCGTCTGAATGAAACTTTTGATTTGGTGTTTATTGATGCGGATAAAAGGGAATACTCGGAATATTATCGTCTGGTATTTGATAAAGTCCGGGTGGGAGGGTTAATCATTGCCGATGACGTGTTGTGGGATGGTAAAGTCGCCGATCCTAATGTGAAACCGGATGCCCAAACGAAAGGTATTCTGGATTTTAACGATATGATACAAGCTGACCCCCGGGTGGAAAATCTATTACTTCCTATTCGGCATGGGTTGATGGTGATAAGAAAATCTGAAATCTGAAATCTAAAATCTAAAATTAAAAGCTATCTTTGTTCAATCATCCGATTGAAAGTTGGAATGTGCATTTTCAATTTTCAATTTTCAATTTTCAATTATTATGAAGCAGTACTTAGATTTGTTGGATAGAATTTTGAAAGAGGGGACTGTAAAAGAAGACCGCACGGGTACGGGGACTATCAACGTGTTCGGACACCAGATGCGTTTCAACTTGGAAGAGGGTTTCCCCTTGTTGACCACGAAGAAATTACACTTGAAATCTATTATATACGAATTGCTGTGGTTCCTGCAAGGCGACACGAACGTGAAGTATTTGCAAGAACATGGCGTGAAGATTTGGAATGAATGGGCTGACGAGAACGGAGATTTGGGACATATCTACGGTTATCAATGGCGTTCATGGCCTAAAGCTGACGGAACTTTCTTGGATCAGATCACGCAAGTCGTGGAAGGAATAAAGAATACGCCTGATTCGCGACGGCTGATCGTTAGTGCATGGAATGCCGGAGATATCGAGAACATGGCATTGCCGCCTTGTCATGCCTTGTTTCAATTTTTTGTGGCGGACGGTAAGCTTTCCTGTCAACTCTATCAACGGAGTGCGGATACATTTTTGGGGGTACCTTTTAATATCGCTTCTTATGCCCTGCTGACCATGATGATCGCACAGGTTTGCGGTTTGAAGCCCGGTGAGTTCGTGCATACGTTGGGTGATACTCATATTTATTTGAATCATATTGAACAGGTAAAATTGCAATTATCGCGTGAACCTCGTCGTTTGCCCCGTATGGTAATCAACCCGGAGGTGAAAAGTATCTTTGACTTTCAATACGAGGATTTCGAGTTGCAAGGCTATGATCCGCATCCGCATATAAAGGGGGCGATTTCTGTTTAATTGAAAATGAAATCATTTACGATTAGAAAAGAGTGTCGGTTAGTGGGAGGAAATCGTAAATTTAAAATCTAAAATTAGAATGGTTTTATCAATTATAGTAGCTGCGGCAGAGAATAATGTTATCGGTAGGGATAATGGATTGGTGTGGAGGTTGTCGGCTGATTTGAAACGTTTTAAAGCGTTGACAACGGGACACACGATTTTGATGGGACGCAAGACTTACGAGTCCGTGGGGAAGGCATTGCCTAACCGGAGAAATATCGTGATTTCACGTAACCCGGATTATAAAGCGGAAGGTTGTGAGGTCGTTCGGAGTGTGGAGGAGGCTTTGGAATTGACAAAGGGGGAAGATGAGGTTTTCGTGACCGGAGGAGGTACTATTTACAAGGAATTGTGGGGTAAGGCGGATCGATTGTATCTTACTGTCGTGCATCAGGAGTGCGAGGGGGATACGTTAATTCCTTCTGTGGATCCGAATCAATGGAAAGAAGTATTCCGGGAAGCTCACGAGGCGGACGAGAAGAACGAGTTTGATTACACCTTTATTAATTACGAGCGGATAAAGTAATGGATTACCGGATCAACCCGAAATACAAATCACTGGAGAAAGCCATTCTTGATATTCCCCGTCGATTCGAGGTGGAGGGGGAGGTGATCGAGGATAACCGGAATGTAATCAAAATACTGGATGTAGAAGGGGTGCGTGTGAATGTGAAATCATTCAAGGTGCCGAATGTAATCAACCAATTTGCTTACGCGTATATCCGGAAAGGAAAGGCTCAACGTTCTTATGAATATGCCAATTTGTTCTGGGAAAAAGGTATCGGGACGCCCGAACCGGTGGCGTATATCGTGAAACGGAACGCATGGGGGGTTACCCGGAGTTATTATATTTCTTTGCAGGTGGACTATGATTATTTGTTTCGGGATTTGCGGGAGAAACGTCCGGCTGATCTGGAATTTATATTGAGAGAGTTTACCCGATTTACACATTATTTTCATTCACAATCAGTCTATTTCGTGGATCATTCCCCGGGCAACACGTTAATAAAGCGCACGAGTAATGGTGTGGAATTTAGTTTGGTTGATTTGAATCGGGTGAAATTCATGCATATATCTCCATTCGTGGGGCTAAAGAATTTCTATCGGTTGAATGCTACGGATGATATGATCGAGATTATCGCAGATGAATATGCCCGTTTGACTCATTCAGATTCCAAGGAGATGATTCGTTTGCTCAAGGAATGGACTCATGCTCATGATGAACGGGTGCGTAAGCGGAAAGAGAAAAGAAATAAGGTGCGTTCTAACGCACCCTCTAGTCTGTAAGGTCCGTAAAGTCCATAAGGTCGAACCTCCAGTTCCTAAAGTCGAAAAAAAATGATTTGGATTGTTCCCGGGTATATTTTTGACCTTCTGACTTTATAGACTTTACGGACTTTATGGACTAGAGTGCGTTTTATGCCCTCTTAATTTTCCCGAATTTCTTGATACTCGTGTATTTTCGCCAAAGATTTAATTTCCGTTTTGCTGGTACCCCGTGGCGATCGATATAATCCCGTGCGGCTTCAAGCATCCGATGTCCGACTTTGCCGTCGAGATAGGGATCGTAATTTTCAATGATCCATTTGCGTTTGGCGATATATTCTTCGTCGTGTAATACTTTTTCCAAAGCCTCTGGGAGTTCTTCCGGTTTTTGTATGTCTAGCCAATAGATGTCTTTCGCTATGGTCTTGTAGGTGATAACCGGTTTATCTAGTAGTAGAAACTCGTAAACGGTGGAAGAGGTATCGCTGATCATCACGTCGGACATGATCTGGTATTTCGTGATATTGTGATCTTCTACCCAAAGCATATTGTCGTGTTGCGCGGCAAGCTCTTTGTACTCCTGCATCCACTCGGCTTTTGTCAAGGGGTGGAATTTCAAGATTAATAGCACGTTTTTCTCTTTTGCCAATTTTACTAACCCTTCTTTGATGAAAGGCAGCGAGGTCAGTGACGGTGAAAAAGTCGGGGCATACAGCACGAGTTTGTTTTTACCGTGTTTTTCCAGCAACGCTTTTTTCTCGGCATCGAAAGTATGAAGATTTTCGTAAATCCAATCTTGACGAGGCCAGCCTGTTTCCACGACTTCGAAATCCTTGTATTTCTTGGCAAGAGCAGTGAAGCCTTTCGTGAATAAGGGACCTTGGGTAAAATACGTGTCGAAATAGCGGCGTATGACCCAATGGTCTTTCTTTTCGGTCGCATAACCGTGGAATATTTGTATTTTCACTCCCGGCAGGTAATAAGGCACGATATTGCAGGGGACAAAGATGGCTTCGGGGGAGAAATCATAAATCTCTTGGATGCTGTTTGTCCATTTTACTTCGTCCTTTAACGGAAATTCGGGGATGTTTTTTTCTTGAACAAACCACAAAATGGAGTGTCCCCCTTCTCTGTTTGCCTCTGCCTCGATAGGTTGCAGAATATTGATGGCGTATTTTTGCTCACAGAATAATACGATGCGCATTACTGTAGATGTTTAGGTATTCGATTGATAGCGTCTTGAAAATCTTCCACGGTGTCGAGTTCCATGGAGAAATAGTTACTCGTGTCCACGGGATAAAAATAGAGTCCTCGCGTGATCAGGCGTTCGAAAGCAAGTTCGTAAAATACATTATCCAGTCCCTCGTTTACGATCATTTGTTCCAATTCCGTGTAGAGAGCTGAAAGATAAGCGTTCGATATTTTTTCGATACCGATAGATTCGCCGATAGCTTTCTCGATGGAACAGGTTTTGCTGATTTCCGTGATTTGATTTTTCTCGTTCACGATGACTTTGATTTCTTCCTCGCCTAGCTTATGGCTGTCTAATGCCAGACAGTCATTATACGGGGCGTCCTGTAAAGTTTTGATCATACGCGGGTCGTACAGAATATCACTGTCCAGCAGGATGATTTCTTCTTCTTGCAGAACTTCCGGTTTGGCCAACCATAACGAGTATATATTGTTGGTTGACGCATAGACTTCATTGTAAATGAATCTCACGGGGAGATTCGGATAGGTCGTTTGCACGAAATTTTCGATCATTTCTTTTAAATAGCCCGTGATAATCACAATTTCATCGATATCGTTGACTAACAGACCGTCAATAGCTCTTTGCAGTAGGGTGCGATTGCCGATTTTTAGCAAACATTTCGGGCGGTCGTTCGTGAGAGGGCGTAATCGGGAAGCAATTCCCGCGGCGAGGATAACAGCTTTCATACGTTTCTTTAAAAAACAGAACCACATGACCGGTCTGTCATGTGGTTCTGTATATGGAATTATTTAGAATTTAGCATAACTTCTTTGATCGTATCTATGACCAAGCGATTCTGTTTTTGAGTTCCCAAGGTGATACGCATATGGGTATTGATGTCTTCCTCGTTCATGAATTTGACAATCAATCCTTTTGCTTTTAAGGCTTCTTGAAGTTTAGCTTTCATGGCAATAGGATATTTCACAAGAATAAAGTTGGCTTCTGATTTATACACTTTGAAGCCGTCGAGCACGCTTAATTCTTTTATGTATAATTCCCGGTCTTCTGCCATCAAGTCTGCTATATGTTGATAGTAGTCACTTGCCTTGAACACGGCAACTCCAATTTCTTCCGTGATTCGGTTGTAGCCGAGATATTTCGTACTATAGTTCAAGAACACGGATAAGTCTGCGCCCATGAAAGCGAATCCAAGACGTAAACCCGGCAGTCCGTAAAATTTGGATAGCGTGCGGATTATCAAAAGATTCGGGAATTCTTCAATCAACGGTTTGATATAGCTGGTATCCTTGTTCGCGAAAGAAGCGTAAGCTTCGTCAATCACGATCACCGTTTCACGGGGAATGAAAGAAAGTATCTCATGTAATTCTTCCTTTGTTAAAGAGTTGCCCGTCGGGTTATTGGGGGATGCCATAAGCACCATTTCCGGCTTTTCTTTTTCTACCGATTCGCGAATACTTTGAATATCGTACTTGAAAGTGTTGCCTTCCTCGAACAACGGGTAAAAAATGGTTCTTCCGTTTACTTCGTCGGCGATGGATTTGTAGTACCACCACGAGAATTTAGGAATAAGCAGCGTTTTTTGTTTCGTACCGCCAGCCAAGAAACAGTGTACCACTTGTTTCAGAATGTCTTCACCCCCGTATCCTAGGATTACTTGTTTTTCCGGAATCCCGTACAATTCAGAGATGTAATCGGATAGAATGCTTTTTTTACCCTCGTCGTAAATGCGGGTGTAGAAGCATAATTTATTCGGATCAAAGTTTTTCAGCACTTCGCCGATTTCGGGTGCCGGTCCGTAATTGTATTCATTACGGTCGAGGTAAGTTATTTCTTTCTTCATCAATACAATAAATATATCTTAGACTTTTTTATTCGTCCGGTTTGTTTATAAATAGATATCAATAAACGATCCTTTAATGATAGCCAAAAGTAACTAATTTTTGGAGTATCTCCTACAAACCATTTTTATTTTTTTGTGCTAGTAATCAGTTACTATCATAATATCATGGAATTGTGGTCGTATGCCTTGGAGGAAAATTAAATAACGATCATTTTTTTAAACTAAAATATGGTGTTGAAAATGCAGGTTTCTGTTATTGTTTCTACTTATAATCAGCCGGAATGGTTAGAAAAAGTATTATGGGGATATAGTATACAAAGTTTTAAAGAATTTGAGTTGATTGTCGCGGATGATGGATCCGGTAAAGCTACGCGGGAAGTATTGGAACGGTTGACTCCCCGACTATCTTACCCGCTAAAGCACGTGTGGCATGAGGATAAAGGTTTCCGGAAATGTGAAATATTGAATAAAGCTATTTTGGCGGCGAGTACGGATTATTTGGTTTTTACTGATGGAGATTGTATCCCGAGGAATGATTTTATTGAGAAGCACATGAAATTCAGGAAGAAAGGATACTTCCTTTCAGGTGGGTGTCGCAGGTTGTCGATGGATACTTCCCGTGAGATTCGTTCGCGGGATATCGAGTCGCAGGCTTGTTTTAATATCCGTTGGCTAAAACAGCATGGGATGAGAAATTCTTTCCGTAATAATAAATTGACTCGTTCTTCTTTTAAAGCCTTTCTCTTGAATTTCTTGACAACAACGAAGGCAACATGGAACGGGGGCAACGCTTCCGGCTGGCGGGAGGATATTATCCGGGTGAATGGTTTTGACGAAAGAATGGAGTACGGGGGAGAGGATCGAGAGTTCGGGGAAAGATTGGTAAATGCCGGAATCCGGGGATTGCAAATACGTTATTCGGCTATTTGCTTGCATCTGGATCATGCACGGGGCTATGTGAATGAGAGTGCCTTGCGAAAAAATAAAAAGATTCGGAAGGATACCGTGTGTTTAAAACATGTCCGGACAAATTCTGGAATAGTAAAATCCGAAGATTCGATTTGTTAAATATCTAATCGTGTGTTTTATTGTTCAAAATTGGAATACTTTTTGCTATATTTGTAAATGTAACAAACCATAAAGAGCGGGACATGGTATTTGCAGAATTAAGTTATCAAATTTTTGAGAGGGCAACCTTGTGTTATCATGTGGCTGATAGCACGGATGCCGACATCAAGAATCCATACAAGTTAGAATCTATAGAGTATTATCTGTTCCAAAAGAATTGGGTTGATGCTATTCAATGGCACTTGGAGGATATCATACGCGATCCGGATATTGAGCCTGAATTTGCATTGCAAATCAAGCGTCGAATTGACGAGTCGAATCAAAAACGTACGGATTTGGTGGAGTTGCTGGATGAATATTTTTGGAAGAAGTATGAAAATGTGATCTTGTTGCCTCATGCTACGATAAACACGGAAAGTCCGGCTTGGGCTTTAGACCGTTTATCTATTTTGTGTTTGAAGATATATCACATGGAACAGGAAACGCAACGGGTAGACGTGAGTCAAGGGCACGTGCGTAGATGTGAGAATAAAATGCATATATTATTGGAACAGAAACGTGATTTGATTGTTGCAATCGATCTGTTACTGGAGGATATTGAAGCCGGGAGAAAATACATGAAAGTTTACAAGCAGATGAAAATGTATAACGATCCGGAATTGAATCCTGTATTATATGGAAAAGAGATTTCACGATGCGTGTAAGAAAAGTTTTGGTGATTCGTTTCCGGCGGATAGGCGATGCCGTGTTATCTGTTGTGATATGCAGCACGATAAGGAAGAGTTTTCCCGAGGCGGAGATCCATTATGTCGTGAATGATTATCTGGAACCTTTATTTCAAGATCACCCGGATGTTGACCGGGTAATCACGTTTTCCAGTCGGGAAAACGATCATTTTTTCACGTACGTGAAGAAAGTCTTCCGGTTGATGCGCGAAGAACATTATGACGTGATCATAGATACTCGCTCCACGTTGAAAACATTATGGTTTAGTATTCTCTCTCCGGGAACAAAATATCGTATCGGTACGCGGAAATATTATAATCTTTTCTTTCATAATTACCGAATAAGGAATCATCAAGATGAAAGTTTGGATGAAGTATCCCGTAATTTGTTGTTGGTTAAGCCGCTGGAGAAAGAAGCACCTTTGGTGTATGATGCGGATTTTCGTTTGCAAGTAACGGAAGGAGAAAAGGAAGAATTTAAAAGATACATGATCGAGCAAGGGATTGATTTTTCCCGTTTGGTTATATTATGTACCCCTTTTACCCGCGTGGTGGATAAAAAGTGGGATATCCGGAAGATGAAGGAAGTGTTGTCCCGTTTGGTCTGGAAATACGATGCTCAATTGATTTTTAATTACTCGAAAGAAGAGAAAGCGGATGCTTTAAGTTTATTTGATGAAATGGGACAGGACAAGCATATCTTCGTGAACGTGGAAGCTGATACATTGCGGAAGTTGGTAGCCATGATCTCGTTATCTGATTTCTTTTTCGGGAATGAAGGCGGTCCTCGTCATATGGCGCAGGCTTGCGGAGTTCCCGGTCTGGCTATATACCCGCCTTGGGTGAACATGCAAAAGTGGCTGCCTTCCCGTGACGAACGCTATCAAGGGGTGAGTCCTTTGGATTTTATGCCTGAATCGGAAAGGGGTATGCTTTCGGATAAAGAGATATTCGCTCGTCTTACCGAAGAGCAGGTGTGGGGGCGGTTGGATTCCATGTTAAGAAAAATGATGAAGGATATTTAGATACCGTATTATTCATTATCTTTGGTGCCGTAATTGTGGTAAGTAAAATGAATAATATGAAGAATGTATACGTGATAGGGGTTTTCGACCTGTTTCATTTCGGGCATGTTGAGTTGCTAAGACGCGCGAGGGCGTTAGGTGATCGTTTGATCGTGGCTATTAATGGAGATGATATGGTTGCTTCTTACAAACGCAGGCCTTTTTTGTCCGAGCATGATCGACTGGAAGTCGTGAAAGCGTGTCGTTACGTGGACGAGGCTTTTATCATTCGGGAATACGATAATAAAGAATATATCAAGAAATATGGGATTAATGTTATCGTGCATGGTGATGATTGGGATGGAGAGGGGTATCTGAAACAGATTCGGGTGACACCGGAATTTCTGGAAGAGCATCATGTGGAGATGGTGTATTTACCTTACACGAAAGGAATAAGTACGTCGGAATTGGTAGAAAAGATAAGAAGCACGAAATAATGTATTCTAAAATTATAAATGTACCCATAGTTCTTGAGATCGGGGAGAATATTTTCATTCATATGGATGAGATATTGCAGCGTAATCATATTTTTTTCAAGGAGAAAATTTTAGTGACCTCCCCGGAGTTGAAAGAACTTTACAAACAGCAGATAGAGCAATTATCGTTTGATGAGATCATGCTTATTCAAGGCGGTTCTTATGAAGAAGCCCGCGAGGTGATGGGAAATATCACGAATAAGGATGCACTTTTGGTTGCTTTCGGGGGCGGAAGTGTTATTGATGCCGTGAAAATGATTTCGAACGACTTGAATCTAAGTTATATTACAGCACCTTCCACGTTGTCAAACGATGCCATTTATTCACCAATCGCTCGGCTTGTTCAAAACGGGAAAAAGCAAAGTTTCGGGGTAAAGGCTCCGTTAGGTATTATAGCGGATATTGAGATTATAAGGAGATCGCCTAGAAAATTGTTATTGGCAGGGGTGGGGGATTTGGTGTCTAATGCTAGTGCCGTGAAGGATTGGAGATTGGCGAACGCGGAAAAAGGCGAATATATTAATAATTTCGCTTTGACTTTGGCAACTCTCAGTGGTAATTCCGTGATGTCTTACACGATAGACGATATCGGAACGAATCGGTTTATCGGGGATCTGGCGAATGGACTGGTGATTTCGGGATTGGCGATGGTATTGGCGAATAGTTCACGTCCGGCGAGTGGTGGGGAGCATCTGGTCAGTCATGCGATTGATGATCTTTACCCGATGCGAACGACTTTACACGGGTTGCAAGTGGCTTGGGGGCATTTGTTGTTAGAACGGGATTATCGCCAAGATGATGATGACTTCGAGAAATTGCGGCTGTTCTTTGATCGGATGAAGATCACTGACGAATTGGAGCATGACCTTCACTTTTCGAGTGATGAGATCGCTCGGATTATTGCCCGGGCAAAAACTATCCGGGACAGATACACGATTTTATCTAAATTTTAGCCAGTTCTAAAAGTTTGTCCGCTATTCTTTCGGAAACTTTTCCGTCAACTTCTCCGACGACATAACGGGATAATTCTTCTCGCTTGGTTTTATTTTTGTCCGGATTTGCTAAGTTTTCACGGACATATTGTACCATTTCCTTGTAGGTTTTCGGGGTATCCCCGACTTCCCACAAGTAGAATTTCGAGATATCCAGTCGTTTGCGCACCTTGTGCGGGAATAATCTGTCTATCGGGCGATAGTGTAGAAACATATTGATGATAGCAGGTTTACCTACCCCCGAAAATTCAAATACCGCACTTGACATATCGGAAATCAATAAGTCTGCGGCATGAAGAAACGGAAGAATATTGGTTTCGTTGAAATTTGCCAGATACACGTTGGGCGAGGTTGCCCATGTTTGTAACAAGTGCAAATCTTTCCGGTATTTTTTACGCAGGAAAAGATGCGAATGCGGTTTTAAAATAATGTTGTATTCGGCAAAGTCCTCGGGGAATTTCTTTCCCATTTTCAATACGGAAGAGGGATAGAATGTCGGGGCGTAAAGTATTGTTTTTTTGTTGGTATCCAAGTGGCGTTCTTGAAGAAATCTTTTCCGGTCATCGTCTGTCAACTTGAAATAGTTGTCCAGTTTGGAATAACCGGAAACATAAAAGATTGATTTTTTCTCGGGGTAGAGTTCGATCAAGTATTCTTCCAAGAATTTGCCATCAAGGAAACGTACATCGACTTCATTAAGTCCCGGTTCGATATTCATAGTCTTACCGCCCCATACTCCATGATTAATAAAAGCGGATTTATCGAATTGTGTATGTATATGGTGAGGAGTATTCCCGAACACGAGCGTGTTACAGAAACAATCTTCTTCTTCAAGTATATAAGTGAAGTTATTTTGCTTGCAATAATTGATAGATTCTTCCCTTTGGTTTATCTCATCACGATCTCTCGTCTTTGGAATAATCACGACATAGGGAACTTCACGTTTGATAAGTTCTCTGATAACGGGTTCAAATTGCGGAGAGTAGTATAATTTTTCGAGATAGAAGCCAATCACGTAGGTTTTCATACACTTTTGCTGTTAATAAACGATCGTTTAATGATATTAACAGATATATCGTTCGCTATTATTCTTGCAAAAGTGTAAACACTTAATTACTAGCGCATAAAAAATATCAACCAAAACGAGGATAGGATACAAAAATGCTGTATATTTGTATCCTATTAAACGATCCTTTATTGATTGTTTAAAATCAGCTGTAAACTAATAGAAACATTAATTTTATTTATCAATGTTACGAACATCTCTTATTGTATCCACTTATAATAGACCATGTGCTCTTGCGTTGTGTTTGGAAAGTGTTAGAAGGCAGAAACAACTCCCTGATGAAGTTATTGTTGGTGATGATGGCTCGAGAGATGATACAAGAATTTTGATCGAGAGCTTCCAGAAAGATTTTCCTGTACCGTTGTTACATATATGGCAAGAGGATAAAGGATTTCGTTTAGCACAATGTCGTAATAAGTGTATCGCGAAAGCCAAATATGAATATATTATTCAGATCGATGGGGATATTATTTTGAACCCTTATTTTGTTGCAGATCATATTGCATGTGCTGAGGAAGGATGTTATATAAAAGGTGGACGGGTGAATATTATGGAATCTAGAACGGAGCAGTTATGCAAGGACAGAACGTACACTTCTTTGGGATTCTTTTCTCGTGGATTGACGAGAAGAGAGAATTCGATTCGTTGCTTGTCACTAGCTAAATATCTTGCTCCTCGTCGAAAGACGCGTCCCGGGTTGGGGTGTAATATGTCCTTCTGGAAGAAGGATTTAATTCAGGTGAATGGGTATGATGAATATTATGTAGGTTGGGGTGGTGAAGATTATGATTTGAGTATACGTTTACAGAATATTGGTCGTCAAAAATTAGCGTTAAAATTTGCGGCTATTGGATTTCATTTATGGCATGAAGATAAATACATGGATAATAAAGAAAAGAATTTTAATTACTATTTTGACAAAGTGGCAGAGAAGGCAACTTGGTGTGAATGTGGAGTAAGCCAATATTTGAAAGAAGATACACAAGAAGAAGCGTGATGAAAAGTTTTTTATATTATTTGGAACATCGTTTCCGACTTGTGAAGTATCAACTACGTTTTCGGAAGAAACAAAAGGCATTGGGTTTTATTCTTGATATAAAATCAACGGATGAAACCTTGGATAAAATATTGCGGGACCATTGTTCTGTCAGTCGGTATGGTGACGGGGAATTAAATCTTATACGTGAAAAAGGGAATGGATTTTGTCGTTATAATTCTTCTTTGGCGGAAAGATTGCAAGAAATATTAATTACCGAAATTCCCAATCATATTACTTGTTTGCCTTACGCTCTGGTGTCACGGGAGAATTTGAATCTACGCACGAAAGTTTTTTGGTTAGGCTATTTTATCAAGGCACATGATGTTTTTGCCCGTAATCTGAAACCTGAAAAAGTGTATTATGATGCTTCATTTACACGTTTTTATTTCGCGTATAAAGACAAAAGCGTGTGTAAAGGATATCTGGAAAAAATCAAACAGATTTGGTCGAATCAGGATGTGCTTCTGGTTGAGGGAGAATATAGTCGTTTAGGTGTAAATAATGATCTTTTTGAAGGAGTACGTTCGTTACAGCGTATTTTGTGTCCCGCGAAAGATGCGTATGAAAAATACGATGATATTTTGAATATGACGGTCAAGCATGGAGATAAAAAATTAATCCTTGTTGCATTGGGACAAACGGCAACTGTATTGAGCTATGATCTGGCGAAATTGGGGTATTGGGCGATTGATATCGGGCATGTGGACGTTGAGTATGAATGGTTTTTGCGTGGGGCGAAAGATAAAATTCATATTAATGGGAAATATGTCAATGAAGCTAAAAATAATACTTCTTACAGGGAGAGAATCTGTAATGATGGTTATGAAGCAATGATTATAGAACGAGTATCGGAATCACCACTTTGAAGTTATATAATATGAAGAAAGTGCAGGAGATATTCTTTCTGGCAATGGGAGGCTTATTAGGGAGCGTGGGTATATTGTATGGGATGACATTTCATTATTTTCTTCTTTTTGTAGCTATCTTCTTCGCATTCTCGAACTGGAATTCCTTTATCGAAAAAGTGAGGAGCGGGAAGGATTATATTTTGGTATTTATTGTATACTTGTTGTATATCTCTTTGCAAACCATATTTTTGAATGCCGGGGTAAATGATAAGGCTTATTTCGGAATATTTGAAACTATATCACTCAATTTTATTTTAGTACCTGTTTATGTGGCAACATTGAGAGAGATAATGACTCCTCGATTATTGAAACAGTTCCTTTTTTTATTTTGTGCCGGGTGTGTGTTGTTGAATTTGTATATCGTGTTCTATCTTGTTGGAAAAAAAGCGTTTATGGATATGCAATCAACTATTGAGTTTTTGTATACAAGTCGTTTCGGTGATAATAAAATGTCGCTTTTAGGAGGAAGTTTATTATTGGAACCACAGGCGTTTACTATTGCTTTGACTGCATTAATTTCATATATAATGATTTTTATTGAACGTCGGTGGGAAATGAAAATTTTGTGCGGGATGATGTTGTTGTTATTATTGTTTTTTCTGTCATTTACTGTAACGAAAGCCGGGTTGTTAGCATTTGCGGCTGGTTTTGTACTCGTAAATATTTATATCCTAAAAAAAAGAACATGGCGAATGCGTTTGACGCTATTAGCTTGTGTTTTTTTGTTTGTTTCCGGCGTATTTGTGTTTGATGGCTTTAGGGAAAAGTATAAAGAAAGGACAGGTGAAATTATTGTAGAACTGGGGAATATCAAACATGGCGTATACTCGGGCGGGACAATAGCGCCTCGGGTCGGTTTTATTCGAGAGGCGTATATACATGTTGATGAATTCGCTTTTTGGGGATTGGGTGTGTATGCTAAAAATAGAGTGAAAGAATGGTTTAAAAATTCCGATGCAGGGCTTGGTGAGTTTAGGAATGTGCATAATACATTTTTACATTATTGGATACAGGGAGGAGTGTTTGGTTTGGCAATCATGATATTTCTTTTTGGAGCTCCATTTTACATGATGATAAGAAATAGAAGATTCTCATATTTGATTGCTTCAATGATGGTTGTCATTATTATAACAAATGGTTCAACTATCCTGTTGGATCTGAATAATTCACGGTTTATAATTGTGTTATTACTTTCTATGTTTTATTACTATGGAGATACTTTTCGGCAAATAGAAAAGGCTATTACCCGGTAGATTCATTTAGGAAGCAATTTTTTATCGTCCCGATATTATAAAGAGAATATATCTTGTATATTTGTATGCCGAATGTATAATATGAGTTGGATGGTGAAGTTTCAGAAATATTTCTTTCTTTCTGTTGCTTTCCTATTGGGAAGTATTATACCCTTGTATGGTAATGTTTTCAACTTCCTGTTGTTGATATTGGTTATATTCATGTTATGGAAGCGGAAAAGCAAAGTGTGGGAGAGTTTACTGGCGGAACGGTTGTATATCGGGGTGAATGTTGTATTTTTGCTTTATTTTATAGTACACACCGTGGCTGTATTATTGAAAGGAAATCCGATAGCGGAGCCTAGTTATGGGACGTTTGAGGCTTTAATACTTAATTTCGTGTTAATTCCGATGTGGGTTGCGACGTGGCGAGAATGGATTACTCCCGGCTTGATTAAAAAATTCCTTTTGTATTTCTGTTCGGGGTGCTTGTTGCTAAATATATATATATTATTTCTTGTGGTTGGAAACAAACTATTTACATCTCCGGGTGAGGCCTTGGAATATTTGTATAACAATCGTTTCGGAGAAAATAGATATGTATTAGGGAGTAAATATTGGTTAGAAGTTCAAGCGATGCTTTTAGCTGTTTCTGCATTGGTTGTTTATTTCTTACTAATAATAGAAAAAGCGTGGAAAAAGAGAGGACTTTTGTTGTGTATGTTTGGGATGCTTGTGGTGTTTTTGTCCTTTACCGTCACTAAATCTGCTATATTGGGTTTCTTGTTAGGTTTTATCGTGATGAATTTTTATTTGTTCCGAAAACTTTCTTTCAAGCGACAATTTTTGTTTGTTGGCGGTGCTTTGGTTTTCGTGTTGAGCTTAACTTTATTGATGGATTTAAATAAATATGAAGAACGTATACATGAAGTGGGAATTGAGGTGCAAAATGTACGTGAAGGGAAGTTTGTAGGCGGAACAGTTGCTCCGCGGCTTGCGTTTATAAAGGAGAGTTTCAGGCACTGGGATGAGTTTGCCTTGTGGGGATTAGGTGTAACTACAAAACATCGAATAAAGGCATGGTATGAAGCTTCGGATTTGAATATTGCGGTTTTTAATAATGTGAATAATACTTTCCTTCAATATTGGATTACGGCAGGATTGGTAGGTTTAGCTGTTATGATCTTTTTGTTTTTTGCACCACTTTATCAAATGATTAAAAGAAAGAAATTCTCGTTTTTAATTCTATCTGTATTATTGGTCTTTCTTGTTGTCAGTAATTCGTGTGTCACTTTATCGTGGGCAAATTCACGGGCATTGATGTTGATATTTCTTGCCATGTTTTATTTCTACGGGGATATGTTCTCCCAATTGGAAAACGATATTCCCCAAGAAGAAAAGCCTTCTATTTGATAAGCTTTCCTTTGCGGCTGAGTTTGATCGTGAAGCCGAAATTGTCTTTGAAAAGTTTGCCCAAGTCACTGTATAAGCCTGTTTCTATTGTAAACGGTAATTTGCGGAAAGGAAGAGTCACTTCCAATGCACCGGAGAACTGATCTTTATTGAATTTGTTTCCGTATGTTCCGTAGTTTTTTGAATACGAGAGTAATAATTTGTAAGGAGTTGTTTGCCATGCCATACCTTTTATCCCGACGTGGTGTCCAATGATACGGTTATTGATGATTCTAGTAAGGTTATCGCTTAAACCGGGTGTCATGAACGGGCTGCCGATAACTTGGTCGTATAGAGTCCATCCGTTGGCGTATTCACCGTTATTAAAATAGTTATCACATCCTCCGAGTACTTTCCTCCCGTAGAAATGACTGTTCGGGTCTTGTTTCGCTATTTCTTCCGGTGTTGCAGGTCTGTCATGGCGAGAGCCGGATTGATATTTGGTATAATAGAATTCATATATGACGTCGGATATCCATTGTTGCGGATTTTTTGAACCGTAATAGAAACAATAAGTTCCGTCCGGGAAGGAGCGAAAATCTGTCCCCGAGCCATCTTCGAAAGGGATATCGTGGTAAAATGATAATATGTAATTATCGGCAAGATAATTAATTCTTAGATGTTCCCGTCCCAAATGATTCCCCAAGGCATTGATAGAATCGCTGGTTGTGGCTCCCGCGCCGCCGCCATCGGCAAAAATGATGCGGCCGTAATCACTGAAAGAGCCGGGTTGTTTTCCTAGAGTGGGATGTTTGCCTGCCCATTGTGCCCAATGTTCCAATCCGGCAATGATTTCCCAACGGCGATGAGGGGTGATTTTCACGTAAAGAGATTTGTTGTGCAAGCGAATATCTTTCACGTAACTATTGTCAGTCATCATATAATCAGCCCAATTAAATTGGAAAGCGATGATTCCTTTTGTGCCGGGAATATCTATAAAATCACTTCTAAGGTTATAACCCGGGAAAGTTCGGGAATTTCCGGAACGGACAAAATCCCCGTTGGTGGAAGAAACACCGTTATATTCTTCTTCTGGTTGAATCATGCCCAGATCGAGCCGAAGTTTACGCCAGCGGGCACTTACAAAAAGTTGGTCTAAAATAATTTTATTTCCCGGACTGGAGAGATATCCCCCCGCGGATACCCCATAGGCGAATTGAATCTTGTGTTTGTTCGTGAAATCGGAATAGAACCCTAGTTCCAATAAGGTTCCGTTCCCGTTAGGCATAAGTCCATGCCGATTGCTGACAGCCCAAAAGGGTAATGTCTTCTGTGTGGAAGCGAATCCCGATAAAGATGCGTTATAAACTACATCTCGTTTTTGTCCTTGGCCTGAAAAAGAAAACAGGGTTACAAGGATACATACCAAAAAAATCCTCATGTCGCCGATTTATGCACGTCTATTATTAATCTTCAGCGACAAATGTATCTCTTTCTAGCCTAAAAGGCGTCGTTCGATCAAAGAAATATCTTCTTTATAGGTTAATTTAACATTAGAAGGTGAGCCTTGGATAATTTTGATAGAGATCTCCGGTAAATAGCGTTTCACGACACCACAATCGTCCGTGCTGAAAAAACAGGGATCTGTAAGTGCCTTATTATAAGCTTCTCGTAACGTGTTTGCTAGGAAGCCTTGTGGCGTTTGTACTTGAAATAGGGTAGAACGATCGGGGATGGCGTTCACGAATTGTTTCGTGGCATCACTTTGCAAAATGGTATCAGTGGCAGGAATGGCTGTCGTGCAGGCTTCACAATTGTCGAGAGCCTCAATCGTGTCACTGATCATTTGTTGGGTGACTAATAATCGCACGGCATCGTGAATGATGAATTTGCAATTCGTGTCTTGATAGGCGTTTAAGGCGGCTAAAGTGGAATGGTAACGTTCTTTGCCACCCGGGATAATCATTCTTACTTTGCCAAATCTTTCCTTGGTAACAATCTCTTGAGTTTCATTCAAGTAATCTTTATGGACAACAATAATGATTTCGTCAATAAGTTCGTTTTGCTCGAATACTCCGAGTGTATGAGCCAATACTGTTTTCCCTGCAATGGTGATAAATTGCTTCGGGAGTTCGCTGCCTAATCGTCGACCGGAACCACCGGCCAGAATTACTCCAATGCTCTTCATTATAATTGAAAATTGAAAATGTGAGTTTCTCAATCTTTAAGAGGTTTGACAAAGGTAGATTTAATCGGCAATTATAGAATCCGTTAATTCGAATTCCAGTTCGCCGCCGTTCGTGATTTCATCATGCGTAATCCATGTGCGATCCAAGGGGGCTCCGTTCAATAAAACTCTTTTCACGTAAATGTATTGATCGTTTTCCCTATTGGCTTTTATCACGAAACGGCGATCTTGCCCGAGTTTGATAATTACTTTCTTGAATAAGGGCGTCCCTAACTGGTATTTGGTGTCACAAGGATTGACCGGATAGAATCCTAGGGCAGAGAATACATACCACGCAGACATTTGACCACAATCCTCGTTACCGCACAGACCATCGGGACGATCCGTGTAAAGTTCCCGGCGAATTTTGTCTATATAGTATTGAGTCTTGTATGGTTTGTCTGTGTAATTGAACAAATAAGCCACGTGGTGAGAAGGTTCATTTCCTTGGGCGTATTGTCCGATTAATCCGCTGATGTCGGGAGAAGCGTTGCTGCCCTCGATGACGGAAGGCAGGGTGAACAAGCTGTCTAATTTTCGGGCGAAAGCTTCTTTGCCGCCGTGTAAAGAGATAAAGCCGTCGATATCATGGGGAACAAACCACGAGTATTGCCAAGCATTTCCTTCCGTGTAATCGTCGTTGCGATGCGTGGACGAGAAAGGGGAGAAAGGAGTTCTCCAACTGCCGTCTGCTAATTTGCCCCGCATCAATCCGGTTGAAGGATCGAAGAGGTTCTTGTGATTTTTAGATGATTCCATGAAAAAGAGATAATCGTTTTCTTTCCCCAAGGCTTTTGCCATTTGCGCGATACACCAGTCGTCATAAGCAAATTCAAGGGTTTTGGATACTGATTCTTTTTCCAAATCACACGGGATATAATTGTATTCCCGGAAAAGTCCCAGTCCGTGTCCTTTGGAAAGGGATGTTTCTTTCATCGCCTCGTATGCTTTTTCCACGTCATACCCCCGGATTCCTTTTAAATAGGCTTCCGTGATAACCGGAATGGCGTGATTGCCTATCATGCAGTGGCTCTCGTTACCCATTAGTTCCCAGTTAGGTAACAACCCGTGAATCTCGTAATGCCGGATGAAAGAGTTGATCATATCATTCACCCGATCTTTTTGAGTAATGGTAAAGAGAGGGTGTGATGCCCGGAATGTATCCCACAAGGAGAATACCGTGTATTGATTTTCTTTCCCCACGCTATGAATTTCTCCGTCCGGTCCTTTATAATTCCCGTGTGCATCAGAGAACAAATAAGGGGCAAGGTACGCGTGATAGAGAGCCGTGTAGAATGTGCGTGTTTCCTCTTTTGTGCCGCCCTCGACTTTGATACGCGATAAAGCCCGTTTCCATTGTTGTTTGGCTTCTCTGCGCACTTTATCAAAGCTCCAGTGCGGGAGTTCTTGATCAAGGTTTGCCGCGGCTCCCTCGCAGTTTGCGGATGAAATGCTGACTTTGACCAATATTTTGTTGGTTACCGTACCGAAATCAATCCATGCATATCCTTTATCGGAAACGATTTTTTGTCCGTTTCTCAATAATTGCAACGTGTCAACACCCGCCCAGACGTCAACATCCTGCGAGAATTCCATGAAAAAATAGACATTGTGTTCCCGTGCCCAACCGGTGGATTTTCGATAACCTTGTATTGTGCGGTTATTGATTTTCTTGATAGAGGTCATTACCGTGCGATCCCAATTTCTTGCCGTGGTTAAATCCAGTGTCAGCCCGTGGACAGCATTAGACGGGTATTGATAGGCGTGCATTCCACAACGGTTGGTGACCGATAATTCGGTTTTTATACCGTTGTCGAAAGTTACGCTATAATATCCGGGTTCGGCTGTCTCGTTGGCATGAGAGTATTTGGCGTACCCGGAAGTGATGAAGTCGATGGCTTTTTCTCCCGGTTGCGGGCGTCTTGTGACGGGCAGAAGTCGGATATCCTGCAAATCGCCGATTCCGGTTCCGCTTAAATGTGAATGTGAGAACGAGGATATGATGCTATCACTGTAATGATAGCCGGAACACCACTCCCAACCGCTGCGCGGATTATCCGGGCTCAGTTGAATCCCCCCGAAAGGTACTGCCGCACCGGGGAAGCAATGTCCTTGTCCGGCAGTCCCGATAAATGGATCAACATAGTCCGTTACTCGTGTTTCTTTTTCTTTTCGACAGGATGTAAAGAACCCGGTAAAACAAAGCAGGAGTAGAAGGAGTCGTGTTTTCATGATATTCGTTTCTAGGCGTTTAATTCATTCCATACAAGCGCGGATGCCCCGTAAATGGCGGCATTCGTGGGTAGTGACGATCGAAGTATTTTTACTTTTTGCTTGAATACATACAACATATTGGCTTCCATTTGTTCCTGCGTGGTCTTGAACAACCATTCACCGGCGTTTGCCACGCCGCCTTGTAGGAATATGGCTTCCGGGCTGATTATGGCAACCAGATTTGCCAATGCTTTGCCCAATTGTTCCCCGGTGATTTTGAAAGCTTCAAGAGCGATGGGATCTCCTTTTTGAGCGGCATCGTATACTTTCTTTGCCGTGATTTCCGTGTAAGGAATGTCCCGGAGTGTGCTGGGGGTATTTTCAAGAGCGAGCAACTCGCAAGCCGTGCGTTTGATTCCGGTAGCGGACGCGTAGGTTTCCAAACATCCCCGACGACCGCAATTACAGTACCTGTCACCGCCGCACACGAGCGTATGTCCTACTTCACCGGCCAGACCGTCGTGCCCGTAAACGAGTTTTCCGTTCACCACGATTCCACTACCCAGTCCGGTTCCCAGCGTGATAATCACGAAATCTTTCATGCCTTTCGCCCCGCCGTACACCATTTCCCCGATAGCCGCGGCTTTCGCGTCATTCGTGATAAAGGAGGGTACGTTGAATTGTCTTACAAGTAATTCTACCATGGGAATCGTGCCTTTCCATGATAGATTGGCCGCGTTCTCGATCGTACCGTTGAAATAATTACCATTCGGGGCACCGACACCAATACCGACCAGTTCAACGTCCAGTTTGGAGAGTTCTTTTTTTACCGCTTTATGTAAGTCCAGAACGAAATCTTGTGGAGTATTGTATGCCGTGGTGGATAAAGAACCGTCCGCCAGACAATTCCCATTTTTATCAATGATTCCGAAAGCGATGTTGGTACCGCCAATGTCAATACCTAAAGAGACAGTAGTTTGCATAAATAATATATAAATTTGACAACAACATGATTTGCATTTTTAACGCGGTTAAAGGTAATAAAAAAATAAGAGACCGATGGGGCGATCTCTTATTTAATTACTAACTACTAACCTAAACATACAAACTTATGAAAAAAAACTGTGTCTTCTATCTGTTTTCTACATTACAAAGATAGGGGGTATTCTATGATTTAATAGTTAATAGTTCGTTAATCTTTTGTGTATATAGATTTAAATCTGATAAACGAAATGCAATAAAAACACGATCAAATTTAGAGTTTCAAATAGAAATCTTTTGTTAATCGAGCGTAACTCTCGTGATAAACGTGGCGTTCAGTTTCTAGTGTAATTGTTTCATTTACAATATCTTTTTGTCGCTTGGAAATTTCCATGAGCTTACGCTTCGGGGGCTTGTTCGGGGTTGGGCAAATTGTTGTAAATTTGTTAATAAACCATTTGTGCGATTGCGCTAGTGTTATAAAATGCTCCGCTTCGGGAATCGGTAAGATGATACAAATTTTTCCTTCCGGGGATAGTAGTTTTTCGGAAACATTTAATATGTCCTCGTGTGAGAGTGTCGAGCAATGGCGTGCCATTGTTTTGCTTCGTTCCGGGTTTTGGGTGGAGTTGATAAAGAATGGCGGGTTGCACGTGATGATATCATACAGGTAATCCTGTTTGAAATCTTGTACCCGTCCTTGGAAAACTTGAATTCTCTCTTTCCACGGGCAATCTTGCACGTTTTCTTTTGCTTGCTTGCAGGCGGCAGGATCGATTTCTATGGCGTCTATTTGTAATTCCGGGTTTCGTTGAGCTGCCATGATAGCTATAAGTCCTGTCCCGGTCCCGATGTCCAGCAAACGGTGTGTGTCGGTTAAGTCTGCCCACGCTCCTAAAAGAACACCGTCTGTGCCGACTTTCATCGCGCATCTGTCTTGACGGATCGTGAACTGTTTAAATTGGAAGTAATCGTTTGCCATAATTAGTTGCCTTTGCAAGGCTTAAAGTTTATAAGGTTCATAAACTTTATGAACCTTATAAACTTTATAAACTATTTTTCTTCTTCTTTCTTCTCCTCTTCTTCTTCGAGGTTTAGCATGTTTTTCTCCAATAGTAAGTTGTACCATTGAATCATTTTGCGCATGTCTGACACGTAAACCCGGTCTGCATCATATTCCGGAACGACGGATTCAATGTAATTCGTGATAACATTGGAGGCTTCCTTGTGATTGATTGTCGGCTTGCCTTCTTCTTTTTTGTAGATTCGTTTGAATACTTCTTTTAAAGGCATGTCTTCATCTTCCGTGTATATGGAAATATCTTCAAGAGAAATAATTTTCGCGTTAGAATAAGCAGGAAAGCGTTTTCCGTCAAGTAATGATTCTACGATTAAAGCATTCGATGTATTGCTAATTAATTTGTATAATCCCGGTTTTCCTGAGATGGATAAAATTTCTTTCAACATATTGCTTTCTTTTTGTGTTTAAATGAGGGACAAAAATACGAATCAATGTTTAAAACTAAAAACAATGAATTGTTTATTTTTTCGCACTCTCGTGCAACGTTTGGATAAAAAAGTGCATCTTGCTTGTGAAAAAGGATAATAAACGTGACTAATGGACGAAGCGTGGGTGATAGAGGAATGCCGGAAAGGTAATCCGAAAGCACAAAAGTCTCTGTATGAATATTTCGCTCCCAGAATGATGGGCGTGTGTATCCGTTATGCCGGGAATCGGGATGCGGCAGGAGATTTATTGCAGGATGGCTTCGTGAAGGTTTTCACGCGATTGAATGAATATATGGCGGTTGGTAGTTTCGAGGGGTGGATGCGGAAAATATTTATCAATTGCGCATTGGAGAGGATTCGTAAGGAGAGGATTTTTTCCAGAGTAGTAGAAGGGGAGATTGATGTGGAGGATACGATACCTTCGGTATTAGAGACGTTGACGGAAATGGAGATGTTGCAAATGATCCGGTTATTGCCCGAGGGCTACCGTACGGTGTTTAATTTATTTGCAATCGAAGGATTCTCGCATAAGGAAATCGGGGAGATGCTTCATATCACGGAAGGTACTTCCCGGTCACAATATGCCAGAGCCCGACAGTGTTTACAGGAAATGATCAGAAAGATGTATTGATTATGGATAAAAGAGAGCGATTTGACGATATTTTCCGGGAGCGGTTATACGATTTGAAGTATAACCCGACGGAAGCCGCTTGGGAAGGGATTGCCGCCCGTCTTCCACGTCGTCGTTTTGTCCATAAGCGGGTGTACCGGGTGGTTGCCGTGGCGGCGGTTTTATTGCTTGTGGTTAGCGGGAGCATTTTATATTTGTGGCACGAGGGTGAAGATAATTTTTCTCCCGTTACCGTGTTACAAAACGAGAAAATGAGTCCCGTACCGTTAATCACGAGCGAGAAGAAGATTGTATTAGTCGCGGAGGCTGCTGGAATAAGGGAATTGAAGCCGGTGTCTTGCAAGGAAAATAGTGTATCGCGGGAATTTGTACAAGCGTGTAGTCCGATAAATAGAAACTTGGTGGCTTTGCAACACGAGGGCGAATCCGCGATGATATTAGCCGATTGTGATGTTACTCCTTCGATAAAGAAGAAGGCACGTAAGTGGCGAATTGGAGTGGGAAGCGGCAATTTAGGATTGGCAGGCGTTTCTTTGAATAATGTAGATAATATGGCTCCGTCGCAAGATTTGGGAAACAATACGGATCCTGAAGATAACGATAGACAGCCATTGTCCAGGGCAACATCGACACCCCGTTATGAACCGGAAAAGTCGACTCGGGTAAAACATTTAATGCCTGTATCCATAGGTCTTTCTGTGTCTTATCCGTTAAATGAACGTTGGAGTTTTCAAACCGGATTGACATACACGTATTTACGTTCAAAATGGAAACATGAATCAAGTAGTCGGGTTGTTCAAAAACAATCGCTGCATTTTATCGGGATACCTGTTTCGGTAAATTATAGACTCACGAATTGGTTACGTCCATATTGTTATTTCAATGCCGGAGTATTGGCAGAGGTAAATGTTGCGGGGCGACTTAAAAACTCGTATGGACATGAAGATATACGTGTGCCGGGAATATTGTGGACAACATATACATGTGTGGGAATTGCTTATCCGCTAATTCGTTTTGTTTCGATCTACGCGGAGGGTGGAATGTGTTACTATTTTAATTACAGGGGAACAATTGAAACCGTTCGTTCCGAGAATGCATTCAATTTTACGGGACAACTGGGGTTGCGGTTAAACTTTTAAACACGAGAATATGAAACGCTTAAAAAGTTATTTAGATAAAAGTTGGAGTGGGCTGCTCTCTTCTTTATTGGCAGTATTAGGATTTTCCGGTTGTGGAGGTTCTGCCGATTCACCAGAGGATATACCTCTTATGTATGGAACCCCGACAGCTTCTTTCTCTATTAAAGGTAAAGTACAGAATTCTGCCGGGCATGCATTGCCGGGTGTCCGGGTTGTTATTCCTAAGGTGGAATTCTATCAGGTTGCCACGGAGAGTTTTATCCCGGACTACCCGATAATCACGGAAGAAAGACGTGATACCTTGTATACCGACGAGGAAGGGCGTTTCGGGCGTAGGTTTTATGATTTCCCGACGGATACCGTGCGGTATGAATTACAATTTTACGATGTGAACCCGCTGGCGGAAGTGCCTGCCTGCGAGCCGGATACGTTAAAAGTAACTTTTACACGTGACGAGTTACAACGGGATAAGAATGATAACGAGTGGAACCGGGGAAATGTAGTGAAAGAGATTACCGTAACCTTGAAAGAGAAGGCAGATGAGTAATAAACCGGGTTTACGGCAACGTTTAGGATTAGAGGCTTTTAGGGCTAAGCGGCAACAGCAGAAGGAATCGCACGAGCTGCGTACTTTATTTTGGGAATGTACGTTGCGTTGTAATGTTGCCTGTCGGCATTGCGGGAGTGATTGCCGTGCATGCGTCGAACAGGCGGATATGCCGAAAGAAGATTTTTTACGGGTGATAGATTCTATTACTCCACACGTGGATACGCACCGTGTGTTTATTATATTCACGGGCGGGGAACCTTTGATGCGAAAAGATCTGGAGATTTGCGGACGTGAATTGTATCGGCGGGAGTATCCTTGGGGAATTGTGACGAATGGTTTGCATCTTTCCCGTCAGCGTCTGGATTCTTTATTGCAAGCCGGGATGCATTCAATCACCGTCAGTCTTGATGGATTTGAAGATGCTCACAACTGGCTCCGTTGTCACCCGCTAAGTTTTCAACGGGCGACCGAGGCGATTCGGATGCTTACCGGGGAGGAGGAGATTATTTGGGATGTCGTGACTTGCGTGAATCAAAATAATATAGAGCAGTTGCCTGCTTTTCGTGATTTTCTTATCGGGATAGGGGTGAGGCGTTGGCGTATATTCACGATATTTCCGGTTGGACGAGCCGCAGAAGTTCCTGAATTACAATTATCCGACAAGCAATTTACCGGGTTGCTGGATTTTATTGTATCTACCCGTCAAGAAGGCAAAATACAACTGAATTTCGCTTGTGAAGGTTTTCTGGGAAGATATGAAATGAAAGCCCGCGACTATTTCTACCATTGCAACGCGGGTATCTCCGTTGCTTCTGTCCGAGTGGACGGTTCTATTTCCGGATGTCCCAGCATCCGGGCAAATTATAATCAAGGTAATATTTATCGAGATGATTTCATGCAAGTGTGGAATGAACGCTTTGTTCCTTTCCGTGACAGGAAATGGGCTCGTCAAGGAGAATGTGCCGATTGTTCCATGTTCCGCTATTGCGAGGGAAACGGGATGCACCTGCACGACGAGGCAGGCAGGCTTCTCGTGTGCCATTACAGGAGAATTGAATAAAATTCATTTTCAACTTTCAATTCTCCATTTTCAATTGTTTTACATTCCCCGTTGTTTCTTGATTTTCTCGTATGCCTCGTTGATGGCCATAAATTTTTTCTCGGCTGCTTTTCGGATATCTTCTCCCATGTACCCTACTTTATCCGGGTGGTTTTCTCTTGCCATTTGCCGATAGGCTTTTTTCACCTCTTCATCCGTGGCGGAAGGTGTTATGCCCAGCACTTGATAAGCCGAATCCGAATCATCGTAATACATGGCTTTGATAGACTGATACGTGGTCGTGTCTATGCCCAGAAGATCTGATATTCTATCCAGTAAGGCTATTTCGCGGTTGCATACATTACCATCTGCTTTTGCCAGCCCGAACAGGAAATACAGTAATTGTGTACGCGAGTAGATATTCATGTTCGCGCGTATTTGCATGGCGACTTGATCTACAGCGATCTCCTTGTTTAATAAATCCTTGATGATTGCCACGGCTTCCCGTTCGCCTTCCGCGCCGAAGTTATCACGGAAGAATCGTTTGACGTATTCCAGTTCGCCTTTTGTCACTTTCCCGTCCGCTTTCATGAGGCCTGTCGCCAGCACGACGAGGCTGAAAAGAAAATCACCTCTGCCCGTCGGACCGGACGCGGGGTTTTGTGATTGCTGTTGATTCGTGATCACGGTTGCGGTATCAAATGTCGATCCGATGAAGAAACCGAACAACGCTCCTATGGGGCCTCCCATCGCGAATCCTAATCCCGCTCCTATCCATTTTCCGTATTTTGCCATAATATATTATTGTTTTTTATTCGGGTTGTTTAGTTGTTGAATGATATCGTGTATTTGTTTTACGATCCGATCGTCGTCATTGTTGTAAATGACAAAATCCGATTTTGGCAATTTCTCGCTGTCGGGCATTTGGTTGTTGATACGTTCCATCACTTTCTCCCGGCTGGTAGAGTCCCTCGCGACAACTCGCCGGATGCGGGTTTCCATATCCGTTGAGATCAAAATAATGTAATCGAAAAGAGATTCAAGCTTGGATTCGAAGAGGATTGCCGATTCGAAAAATACCAGTTTGCTCTTTTGTACCGAGCACCAGTCGCGGAAATCTTGGGTTACAACCGGATGAACAACGCGGTTCACTTCCGTGATGGCACGCTTGTCGTTGAAGATGATAGAAGCAAGTTGTTGTTTATTCAATCCGCCCTCGGGCAAATAGATATTCTCCCCGAAACGTTGTATCAAGGCTTGCCGGATATCTTGATTCCGGTTCATGAGGGAAGAGGCTCTCCGGTCGCTGATGTACACGGGATATCCCAAGATTTCGATTATCTTCGCGATAGTGGATTTGCCGCTACCGATACCCCCTGTCAATCCGATTTTAAGCATGGTTTTATTTTTTCTTTTCGATTAAATATTCAACCGATTCGGGCATGAGCACGAGAGATTTGATATGCGCGGGTTGCTTGTCCACGCTGATTTTGAGGGCTGCCGGGTTGCTTGCAATCTGGTCGTAATCCACCGAGAACGAGAAACTGGTATCCGATACCGATTCGTAACGGCTGAGCCCGATATCAAACGTGAAATCTATATTCTGGGGAAACAGGCGAATCAATAGCGAATCCGGTAAATTTTTCACTTTTATCGTTGCCTTTTTCTTGGCTTCAGTGAAACGCTCCACTTCTACTTTCACTTTTGCGCCGCTCTCCGAGATTTGTGTTCCGGGAATTTCTTCGAAGGAAACACTTTTAGTCACCTCTTTGGATAAGTCCTTTAGTTTTAATGGCGTGGTGTACACTCCTTTCAAGGTATCAAGAATCGTGGCAGGTCCGCTGATATCCACGTGATCGGGTGTCACGGAAATGTCGTTTTTCAACATGTACTGTCTTTTGAGCGTGTAATCGACTTGCGGGATGACAGGGACTTTCTTGCTTCCGAATTGCGAGAACTGGAACGTGATGGTTTCCGGTTTTATATTAATTAATTTGATATCGGAATTGAGTTGTGCGCTGATTCGCTCTTTAATATCAACCGTGCTGATCGTGTATTCCAGCATATCTTTGCGCTCAAGGAGCGAACTCACGTTGATCGCGATGGGTAAAAAAGAGGTACCGATGCTGTAACGCAACAGCGTGAAACCGTGCGCCCTGATTTCTAATGTCATGTTCTTGGGAGGCTCCGAAACGAGTAGTTTACCCTTGGGGAGATCCGTGTATCTTATCGGGTAAGTGAGTTCCGTGGTGTACTCTTTATTCAGCGTGTTGAGAAACCATAGAACCGTGGCAATAATAAGGCAAACCCCATAAGTGATCACGTTGCGTTTTATATGCAGATCGTGATGGGATTTAAAGAAATTGACAATCTTGTCTATGATGCCGCTCATCTGGAATATCGTTTATAAAATTGACAAGTTCATAAAGTTCATAATCTCGTTACTTTAGAGACTTTATGAACCTTATGAACTTTATAAACTATTTAGCCGCGGGAACGTCCGTCATGTCTTTCACGACAGCTTCCTTGCTTACTTTTAATCTGGCTTGACTTTCAACCTCAATGATCACGGTGAAATCGTTGATCTCCACGATTTTCCCGAAGATTCCCCCGGTCGTCATGATTTTGTCGCCTTTCTTTAGTTCATCCCGGTATTTTTTCAATTCCTTTTGTCTTTTCATCTGCGGTCTGATCATGAAGAACCAGAAAACAACCACGATAAGAATAAGGAAAATGAATTGCATGCTTGCGCCACCGCCCTGAGTAGCTGTCTCTTGTAATGTCAGCATAAAAATTGTGTTCATAAATCTACTTTTTTATTGAGTTTTTATATTTGCAATTATTTTTAGTTCCACTACTTTTTCCGGAACGTTTGCAAAGATATTAATTACTTTGTATTGTTTACCATATCTGCCCGAAGAGTTGAATTCAACTTCAATTTTTCCTTCTCCGCCGGGGGGGATTGGTTTTTTGTCGTACTTCGGAATCGTGCAACCGCAACTGCTTTCCACGTTCAGGATCACGAGACTTTTTTTACCCGTGTTTTTGAAATGAAACGTGTGTGTCACGATCTCGCCTTCCGCCATATCCCCGAAATTGAAAGATTTATCTTTTATTTCAAATTTTGCCGTGGCGGTAGAGTCGTTTACCGCGGTTCGTGTGCTTGCCGGACTCTCGTTTTGTTGTTTGTCTTTTACTTTCCCCTCGCAGGAGCAGAGCAAGAGCGCGATGCCCGAAAACACATAAAATATTCTTTTCAGCATATTTTTCATTTTGCCAACGAAAGTACGATATAATTTTAAAAAATGAGGTGCTTCATCGAATAATTTTTATCCCGGATATTTTTCATCGTTTCGATACCTATATCGAGATGCTCCCGGACAAAGTTTTGCGTGACCGCCTTGTCCGACTCCGTGGTTTTTATGCCGTCCGAAATCATGGGACTGTCCGAAATCAGCAGTAATGCTCCCGTCGGGATGCGATTGGCAAATCCCACTGTAAAGATCGTGGCTGTTTCCATGTCTATCCCTAGGGCTCTGGTTCCCACGAGATACTCTTTAAAATGCTCGTCAAATTCCCATACCCGTCGGTTCGTGGTGTAAATAACTCCCGTGTAATATTGCTTGCCGTGTCTTGTGATCGCTTTCGAGCAGGCTTTCTGGATGCTGAAGGCGGGAAGTGACGGTATTTCCCGCGGCAGATAATCATCCGAGGTACCTTCGCCCTTGATCGCCGCGATGGGGAGAACGTAATCTCCCACGTGGTGTTTGGTTTTTAATCCCCCGCATTTCCCGAGGAATAGAACGGCTTCCGGTTCGATAGCCGTGAGCAGGTCTAACACGGTGGCGGCGTTAGGACTCCCCATGCCGAAATTGATCATGGTAATCCCGTCGCACGACACGTTGGGCATATTTTTGTCTTCACCCAAGATCGGGGCGTTGTATTTTTTCGCGAACAGTTCAAGGTAATAATCGAAATTCGTGAGCAGAATGTGCTTCGAGAAGTCCTTTAACGGACGTCCCGTGTAACGTGGTAACCAATCGTCTACAATATCTTTCTTTGTTTTCATCAAACTTTTAGTTTTTGCCTTTTAGTTTTTACCTTTTATCTTTACTTTTGTTGCCTTAAAAGTAAGATTTTATTACCGAATGACAAAGAAAATACCGGCTGAAAATTCTCGGGCAGGCATAGAGGATTTGAAAGAAATTCGAATTGAAGATTATACTTATGATCTTCCGGAGGGGCGTATCGCCAAGTTTCCCTTGGAGCGACGCGAGGCTTCGAAATTGTTGATATACGAGGACGGGGAGATTGGCGAAAGGCATTTTTATGATGTACCCGCGATGCTGGAACCGGACATGATGCTGGTATTCAATAACACGAAAGTGATTTATGCCCGTGTGCTTTTTCAAAAAACGACGGGTGCCGTCATCGAGGTTTTTTGCCTCGAACCCCATTCGCCCGCCGATTACGTGCAGAGTTTCGCTTCTTACGGGCGATGCGAGTGGAAATGCATGGTCGGGAATCTGAAAAAATGGAAAGAGGGGACGATATATTGCCATTATCAAGTGAACGGGGTTGATTGCCGGTTGGCTGCCACGCTAAAATCACGGGAAGAGAATGACGTGATTGTCGAGTTCACGTGGGATGCTTCGCTTAGTTTTAGCGAGGTGCTGGAGTGTTGCGGGCGTATACCTATTCCCCCTTATTTGAACCGGGACTCCGGGGAGGATGATAAAATCCGTTACCAGACGGTTTATTCCAAGAACGAGGGTTCGGTTGCTGCCCCTACAGCCGGGTTACATTTTAGTGTCCCTGTGCTGGATGCTTTGCGGGAGAAAGGAGTCGCGATAGAAGAGTTGACACTGCACGTGGGAGCCGGGACTTTCCGCCCGGTGAAAAGCGAAACTATCGGCGGGCATGATATGCACACGGAACATATATCCGTGCGTCGGGAAGTCATATTGCATTTGTACCATCACCCGGAAAAGATTGTTGCGGTGGGAACAACTTCCGTGCGGACACTGGAAAGCCTTTACTGGATGGGGGTAAAGCGGTTGACGGGAGTCGATGATTTCAATTCTTTGGAACAATGGGAAGTCTATTCTTTACCGGCATCTTATAGTGTACGGGAAGCCATGGGAGCGTTGTTGACGTGGTTTGACGAGCACGACACGGAATTATTGAAAGCGAAGACCACGATTATTATCGTGCCCGGTTATACTTATCGGGTGATCTCGGCGATGTTTACTAATTTCCACCAACCGCAAAGTACCCTGTTGTTGCTCGTTGCGGCGGCTATCGGTGAGGATTGGCGGAAAGTGTACGACTACGCGTTAGCGCGTGATTTCCGTTTCCTGAGTTACGGGGACAGCAGTTTTTTGAAAGTACGGACAACTAAAAGCGTGGAATAAAATGAAAAGTTTGAACCTTCCTTCTTTTGATTACAAGGTGAAGAAGCAGAACGGACAGATTTGGATATTCGATATTATCCGAAAGCGTTACGTTGTGCTGACCCCGGAGGAATGGGTAAGACAACATTTTATTCATTTTCTGATAGCGTGTAAGCATTACCCCGCTCAATTGATCGCCGTGGAGAAGGAAATACAAGTATGCGGGATGAAGCGCCGCTTTGACGTGGTGTGTTACGATCGTCAAGCCAATCCCTATCTTATCGTGGAGTGCAAAGCTCCTTCCGTGGCATTATCACAGGTCGTTTTCGATCAAGCTTTTCAATATAATTTATCTATAGCAGCCCGTTTCGTCGCTATAACAAACGGTTGTGAGCATTTCTGCGGTGAGGTTGCTCGGGAAAACGGCTTTCGGATCGTCCCGGAGATTCCTGATTTCGGGGTGTAGACAATTATTGTTTTGACAGAACATGCCCACGGCATTATAAATGAAATGCCGTGAGTATGTAACATGTCCTTTTTTGTACGAAATTGCAACCAACTTGGAGGCGAACTCTACTGTTTTTCAATAGAAAGGCTGCATGCCATCCCCATGTCATTAAACCAACGATTAATAATTATCAATTTGTCGCTTGTTGCTAAAAGATAATAATAATGTTGTAAGTACGCGAGTGTTTGATTACCAATATAAAATAATAATAGGCTGTTTTGTAGGATTCTCGCAAAAATTATCTATATTTGACTGTCATTAATCGTTCGTTTAAAGCGATTTTTGAACTATTCTTACACTGTTATTAGTGTGTTCCCCACGTGTTCAGTTATTTTGTAATAATTATTAATGATGCTACAAGTGTTTAGGTTGATATCAAATCTTTTATAATTCTCGTGGAAGTATCATGATTTTTCAGCTGCAATAGGAGTTTCATGGAAGTATGATAGGAGTATGATAGAAGTATCTCCCAGTGAACTATAAAAGAAACGATTCGAATATAGCTGCGATGCAACTGATTATCTTATATATATGGTAGGTTTATAACCTCCCCTCTTCATAGGAGGGGAGGTGGAAAGGGGAAATGTTTTTTATATCCTACTTTAATTCTTTCGTGTCGTTTTTGAAATAATTGTCCAGTAATCGGAAGGCAGCGGCGAAAGAACTTTCTTCATTGCTTAATACTTTTTCTTCAGCCTGTTTGATTTGTTCTTTTTGACTTTGGTAGAAACGGTTTCTTAATTGCTCGTCTATGGTTTCGTACATCCAATATTTGGCTTGTTCGCTGCGTCGCGTGTCGAAATACTTGTTTTGCTGGGTAGCGCTACAGTATTGAAGTATGTTTTCCCATATTTCCTTGATTCCGGTTTTCTCGTAAGCGGAACAGGTCATCACCTTGGGTTCCACTCCCGATTCGTGGGGAGGGAACAAGTGTAGGGCGTTTTGTAATTGCACTTTTGCCAACTCGGCACGGGTGATGTTGTTACCGTCTGCCTTGTTGATAATGATGCTGTCCGCCATTTCCATGATACCTCTTTTGATGCCTTGCAATTCATCTCCGGCCCCGGCGATTTGTACCAGCAGAAAGAAATCGACCATGGAATGAACGGCTGTTTCGCTCTGACCGACTCCCACGGTTTCAATCAGTATAATATCGAATCCGGCAGCCTCGCACAGAAGCATGGCTTCTCGGGTTTTGCGGGCAACCCCGCCTAATGACCCTGCCGAGGGGGAAGGGCGGATATAAGCACGAGGGTCACATGCCAATTCTTCCATGCGGGTTTTGTCGCCTAGTATACTTCCTTTCGAACGTTCGCTGCTGGGGTCGATGGCAAGTACTGCGATTTTGTGTCCTTCGTTGGTGAGGAATTTACCGAAAGCCTCGATAAAGGTACTTTTCCCTGCGCCGGGAACCCCCGTGATGCCGATACGCACGGATTTGCCCGTGTTCGGGAGGCAGCGGTTAATGACATCTTGTGCCATTGCCTGATGATCTACGCGGGCACTTTCCACGAGGGTGATCGCTTGGCTTAATATGTTGATATCCCCTTTCTGGATACCGGAAAGGTAATCATCCACGGATAAGACTTTTTTCTTTAGATGTTTCAATCTTTCCGCGATTGCCGGGTTCACCGGGTCCGGTTGTTCTATTCCCTTGTTGACGGCTAATCCTTCATAGCACGCTTCATTTTCAGGATGTTCTATATCTTGTTGCATATCGTTTTGATTTTATCCTTGACAAAGATAGAGTTAATGTTGAGAAGTTACAAGCAAAAATGTGGATATGGTTTGATGTTTTCGTGAGAGATGATATTTTATTTTTGCACGGGGGGAAAACACGAGATGCTGAAGTATGAAAATGACATATTGTGACGGAGTAATAGTTTTTTCTTATATTTGTGATATTATTAATTGGTGTGTACTATGCACGAGAAGAATTATTTGCAGGAATTGAATCAGCGGGAAGATAAGGGCTGGAGGGCTTTTTATTCCGATTATTATGTGGCGTTATGTTCTTATGCCAATAGATTTTTGCGTATCCCTTCCGATGCCGAGGATGTAGTTCAAGAAACATGTGTCAAAATTTGGGAATCTGACAATAAATTCGCGACCATGAAAGAATTTACATGGTACGTGTATAAGTCCGTGTACACGAATGCAATGTGTCATTTGCGGACAAAGAACCTTCACCGGAAGTTGCTGCAAAATTTGGAGCAGGAAGAGGTTGTTATGCCTGAGGCGGATTTTATATTGACTATTCGGGAAGAGTTGATTCGGCAATTGCACGTGTATATAGAGGAGTTACCTAAAGAGGCGCAGAAGATTCTGAAGTTAAGTTTGGAAGGTATGTCCGGTAACGAGATCGCGGAAAAATTGAATATTAGCGTGCACACGGTGAAATCGCAGAAGAATAGAAGTTTTAAATATTTGCGGGAAAGATTGTCGCAATCTTATTATATATCATTGCTTTACGCTATTTTGTTCGAATCTTATTTTTAGAATAATCAAAAAATGTCACTTTTTTTTGCGTACCAAATTCGTTTCCATGCATTATATAGACAAAATGTGAAATACAGGTATGTATGGAAAATGAATTTAGTTATATTATTGAACTGTTTAGGAAATCGTATGGCGGGATTTTAACCCCGGGGGAACGGGAGGAGTTGGAACGGTTGTTGGAAAACGAGCAATTGCGACATGTTTGGGAAGAACTCGAACGAGGAGATTTGGCACGGGAAAGTGTGAGGAACGGGGATTTGTTTTCTTGTCAACGGGGATTTTCGGAGTTCAAACGTCGTCGAAAAGTACGCAAATACAGGAAATTACGACAATATGTAGCTATAGGAGTCTCGGCGGCAGCCATTCTTCTCGCGGTAAATATAGTGTTCACGTGGTTGCCTTCTTTGAAGAAGAATGTAAAACAGAATTTGTTCGCCACGGTTCCGGATATATTTCCCGAGAGGAATAAGGCTTATTTGCTTTTGGGTTCCGGGGATACGGTGCGTGTGACGGGTGATAAAAAAGTATTTCAAGATAAGAACGGGGCACAGATCAAGTATGATAACGGTGCTTTGGCTTATTCTGCCGGGGAGGAGCCGGAAGAGGCCGTGTACAATACGCTGATGGTTCCCGTGGGAGGGGAGAGTATGGTGACGCTCGCGGATGGTTCTAAAGTGTGGTTGAATGCAGATACAAGGTTGAGATACCCGACTCATTTCACGGGGGACGAGCGGAGAGTGGAGCTGGAGGGAGAGGCCTATTTTGAGGTGAAACCGGGGAGCAGTCCTTTTATCGTTCACACGAGCGAGGGGGATGTCCGGGTGTTGGGGACTTCTTTCGGTGTTCGTTTTTTTGAAAAAGAAGGTATGTTGACCACGCTGGTATCCGGCAAGGTGCTTTACCGGGGACGGGACAGTGTTGTACTGGAACCGGGAGAACAGGTTGTTGTCACGGTAACGGGGGAGGTTCGAAAACGGGAAGTGGATGTGGACGAGTACGTGGGGTGGAAGAACGGGACGTACGTGTTTGACCGTCGTTCTTTAGAGGAGATCATGCGTGATCTGGAGCGTTGGTACGGGGTTAAGGTCGTGTTCGTGCAACCGGAATTGGGTGCGTTACCTTTCACGGGGTATATAAAACGATATGATAAGATCAATACTTTCTTGAAATTGCTGGAAAGTACGGGAGAGTTGAGTTATAAAATAGAAGGTAAGAATATAATGTTGTATAAAAAATAAAACGGAAAGGGGAGATTTCGTTTTCCTAGGACTGATCTCCTTGCTTTCCGCAATTTTATTACTAATTAAATAATTCGCAATTTATGGAAAAAAAACGTATCGAACAAACAATTCGAAAACCATTGCTATGTCGGCATCGAAAAATTTTGAATGTTATGAAGTGGAAGATTTTGTTTATATTCTTTTTCAGTGTAAAATTGTCCGCGAGTAGTTTCTCGCAAGATGTGAAAGTTACGCTGGAACTGGAGCAGGTGAGCGTAAAGGAGTTCCTGAAAACTGTTCAGCAGCAGACGGGAATAAATTTTCTTTATAATGCCAATCTGATAGAGAGTATTGACCGGGTAAACGTGTACGCGAGGGATAAGGAGTTACGGCTTGTTTTGCAGGAAACTTTGAGTCCGATGGGATTAGTGTTTGTTTTCCAAGAGGGAACGGTTATTATCAAGAAAGCGGAGGAAAAGAAGCAACCCAAGCAGAAGTTTGTGGTCGGGGTGGTTCGGGATGAAGTAAAGAATCCTCTGCCGGGTGTGACCGTGCAACTGAAAGGGTTGAACGTGGGTACAGCCACGGATGCCCGTGGGTTTTACAGGATATATTTGCTCGACACGACGCGCAGTGCGGCATTGGTGTTTTCTTTCGTGGGTATGGAAACCAAGGTGGTGCAATATAACGGGAGAGATACGATTGATGTTGTCTTGAAGGAGGATGCCAAGAATATAGATGAGGTTGTTGTCACGGGGTACCAAACGTTGAAGAAGCGTTCACAAGCGGGCTCGATCAGTACGGTGAAAGCGGAAGATTTGTTGTTGAACGGTTCGCAGACGTTGGAACAGGCGTTGCAAGGGAAGGTGCCGGGTATGATGGTGATGAATAGAAGCGGTTTGACGGGAACCCGGCAACGGGTGAGAGTGAGGGGTACTTCCACTTTGCTGGGGAATGCCGAGCCGGTATGGGTGGTGGACGGTATTATTCAGGAAGATCCCCTGCCATTTAAGTCGAATGATTTTAATAATCTGAATCAAGATAACATGGATATGATCAGGAACTTCGTGGGAGGTGCGATTTCTTGGTTGAACCCGAATGATATTGAAACGGTCACGGTGCTGAAAGATGCCGTGTCAACGGCTATTTACGGCGTGAAGGCGGCGAACGGCGTGATCGTGATTTCCACGAAGAAGGGAAAAGCGGGGCGGATGTCTGTAAGTTATACCGGTAATATGTCGGTTACTCCCCGGATGACTTATAACAGGTTGGAATTGATGAATTCCCAAGAGCGAGTGGCGGTGTCAAGAGAGGCTTACGAGAAAGGATTGGTTTTGGCGGATGGAGGAAATTATGATATTGGCTATACCGCTTTGGCTCTCGCTTACAAGAAACAACAGATTTCGTTGGATGAGTTTACAAAGGGAGCCAAGGAATTGGAAAAGAATAACACGGATTATTTTGATATTTTGTTCCGTAATGCTTTTAGCCATAATCATACGGTGAGTATATCCGGAGGTTCGGATAAGTCAACTTATCACGCTTCTATCGGGATTAGTGATGTGAATAACACGGCGAAAGGAAATGACCAGCTTCAGTATATGGCAAATATTTCGGCTGGAACAATTATGTGGGATTGTTTGTCTGTTAATTTTGCATTAGGCGCCAGTTATGCAGAAACAAATGCTTTCGTGGGGGAAGACCCGTATTCTTATGCTAGCAAGACGAATCGGGCGATTAAATGTTATAACGAGGATGGAAGTCTTTTTTATTATAAGCATGAAGGGGATAGATTTTTATATAATATTGTGAATGAATTGGAGCAGAGTGGAAATAAGAATGCTTTGTCTACGTTTAATTCTAGTTTAGCTTTGCGATGGGCTATTATCGATGGTTTGAGTTATAATTTTTCGTTAGGTTACAGTGTTTCTAACTCTACGGGGAATTCGTGGTACACGGAGCAATCACATTATATTTCCAAATTGAGGGGTTATAATTTTGAGGAGTATGCGGAAGGTACGGATAAGTACAAGCAATCGGGATTGCCTCATGGGGGTGAGTTGAATTCGACGCAAAATAAGAATGTGAATTGGACGATGAGAAACCAGATTGATTTCACGAAAGTGTTTAACAAGGTGCATTCGGTGAGTGTTGCTGCGGGACAAGAGATGAGAAGCGTGAAACAAGATGGATTCGAAAAGAAGGAGTACGGTTATTTGCATAGCCGGGGAAAGTTGTTCGTGAATATCCCGATAACGATAAATGGGACAGCTAATAGTTTGGTAAGAAATGCCCCAAAGGTTAAGGATACGGAGGAGAATTACATGTCGTTTTACGGGACGTTGAGTTACATGTACGACAATCGTTATGCGTTGAATGCTAGTGTGAGAATGGATGCGTCGAACCGGTTCGGGCAGGATAGGAGTACCCGTTATTTACCGATTTGGTCGGTTGGTGCCAGATGGAATTTAGGTAGCGAGCATTTCTTGGAACATCAGAATTTGTTGAGTGACATGGTATTTCGTTTTTCTTATGGCTGGCAAGGAAATGTTGTCACGAGCGTAAGTCCGGATTTGATTGCTAAGATTAACGTGTCGGATTCGGACGGATATGTTTTGACGGTAGAGAATTTACCAGCTCCTGATTTGAAATGGGAGAAGGTGCAGAATTTGACATTGGGTATCGATTACAGTTTGTTTAGCAATAAAATTCACGGGAGCTTCGATTATTATAGGAAAAAAACGAAAGATATGATTGTAAACCGGGAGGTTCCTTACGTGAATGGAGTGGAGGCACGTCCAATAAATGGAGGTGAGATGACAAATTCCGGATGGGATTTGGGTGTTAGTTTTATTCCTGTTAGGACGAAGGATTTGACGGTATCGGTTGGTTTAACTACCGGTAAAGTGTATAATGAGGTGAAGTCCAAGATTGATCCCACTGGAGCTTGGGATGAGGCGGTGAGTGGAAATTTGAATCAAAAGGGATATCCTGTTTCCAGTTTTTGGGCTTTCCGTTTTGTTGGTTTGGATCCGGTGCATGGGGGACCGTTGTTTGATATGGAAGGGGCAGAGTTGGAAGATGCTTCGAGGGATGCTACTCTTTACATGGATTATGCCGGTAAAATGGAACCGGATTTTACAGCCGGATTGTCGTTGAATGTTAGTTACAAGACATTTACGTTATCAACGAGTTTTTACTTGAGTTTGGGAAATCAACAATTTTTGGCACCGATTATGACTTCCACGTATGATGGTATACCCAGTGAATACGAGAATATGTCGAAAGAATGGATAAAACGGTGGCGTCAACCGGGAGATGAGAAGAAAACAAGTGTACCTTCGTTACCAGACAAGGTGACTAGTGCAAAACAGATGACGTTTGGAGATAAGGAGTTTTATCCTTATGAAATGTATGGTTACTCGACAGCTCGCGTGGTGGATGCGTGGTTTTTGAAGTGTAGTAATATCGCTCTGTCTTACACGGTGCCAAACAAGAGGTTGCCGAGTATATTACAAAATTTGAGTGTGAATTGTTCGATTACGAATCCTTTTGAGATTGTGAGTAAGGATTTTATGGGACGAGATCCAGAAGTGGCGTTGGGAAGTCAACCTTTGTCTACAACTGTATCTTTGGGTGTTAGTGTAAGTTTCTAAATTAATAATAACGAGTATGAAAATAAGTATACTGTTGATATTGGGATTTGTCTCACTGTTTTTAAGTGGGTGTGATGGTTTTTTGGAAGAGAAGAGTCAGGATGAAGTGCGTCCTTCTACCGTGACGGATATGGAGAAAATTTTACTGGGGGACGCTTATTTTTCAAAGGCTGATGGTTTGTTATTCAATTACGGTACGGATATTTTCTCGGATGATATGATGAATAATGCCGTTATTGATAGTAAGGATCAACGAAAGAAGGATTTGGCTCCTCGTTTCCGCTGGGAAAGAGATATGTTTGACGAATCTTGTGGTTATGAAGATTTGAGTTTCTGGAAGATTCCTTACGAGCGTATAAAAGGGTGTAATTTGGTTATTGAATATATGCCTAATATGCAGGGGGATGAAAGGAAACGGGAGCATATTATTGGTGAAGCTCACGTGTTGAGGGGGTATTATTATATGTTTTTGGTGAATTGTTTCGGGTGGGCTTATAATTACGGTGATCCGGTGGAAAATTTAGGTGTGCCATTGAAGTTGATTTCCGGGGTGACGGAAGAGTTGTTCACGCGTAATACGGTAGCGGAGGTGTACGAGCAAATAGAAAAGGATTTGTTGAAGGGGATTCAGTTGATGGAGGAAAATACTATGGAGTTTTATTTTAATCGTTTGAATGCTGCGGCGGGATACGCTTTGCTGACTAGAATGTACGTATATATGGGAGATTGGGATAACGTGGTGAGGTATGCTAATAAGGTGTTGAAAATGAGGCCTGAATTATTGAATTTGAGTAAGCAACAAGTAAACCCGTGGTCTTCTTTCTCGGTTTATGTGGATGTTTGTCCCACAGAGATTTTGTGGGGAATGTCTTGGGATGCGGAGAATAGTTATAATACATGGGGAGATGTAGCACCGTATACTCCATCGAATGATTTGATCGCTGTATTCCAGCAAGATGTGGATAGAGGAGTAGTAGATATACGCGGGGATTGGAAAAATAACCTAAATGCTTATTTAAAGGGAGGGGATATGAAGGTATGGGCCTCTGGTGGAATGCGTTCAATGTGTACGTGGGTGGATAAAGGTCGTATGTCATCGTTAGCGTATAATGGTGGTATTCGTACGGGAGAGATGTATATTAGCCGCGCTGAAGCGTATTGTCAGAAGTATTTGAAATCTGGTAACACGAGCGATGCAGAGAAAGCATTGGAAGATTTGAATACTTTACGGTATAATCGTTTTTACGAGGGATATGTTGAGAAGAAAATGTCTGATTTTGCGAGTGCGGAAGAGTTGTTGAGTTTTTGTTGGAGAGAGCGTCGGAGGGAATTGTGTGGCGAAGGTAATCACCGTTGGTTTGATTTGAAACGTCAGGGAATGCCGGAAATCAAGCATGTTTTCGTGGATAATACCACAGGTGAAGGGACTACTTACACCTTAATGAAGGAGGATAAGCGTTATTTGTTGCCGATACCCCGTAAGGAGATTGATAGATGTCCTACATTGAAACAGAATCAATATTAATGAATGAAGATATGTTATGAAAATGAAGTATATTTTTTTAGGATTAGTATGGTTGTCCGTTATAGGATGTTATGATGAAGACGATATTGTGGTAGATGATAAGCAGGAGTTGACGTACGCATTGGGAGTTGGGCATGATTATGATGAGATTTTGCACGAATGGCATAATAAGTACGGTTTTTACCCGTTGTATGTATTTACGGACAGAGATATTTATTGGAATAATACGATATGGGATAATCCTAATCTGGATGTTTGGAAAGGGAAATGTTTAGGACGTCCGGGAGATCCGGATTATGTCGGTAAACAGGTTGATTTGCTCGGAAAGGTCTTTATGGAGATTTATCCTGATGAATTGTTGAAGCATTTCCCGTTGAAGATGTTGTTGTGTCGAGATTTGTACGAAACGAAATATGCCGTAACCTATGATCCGGTTGCTGGGGCTTGGCTTCCTGGGTATGATTCGACAGCTATATGGACATATCGGGGCTATGATTTTATAGCGGTAAACGGAGCAAGCAAGCAGATGGAGGAGATGACGATGGATGATAAGTGTGATTTGCAAACTTCGTTGAATGCAACTTTCTTGGAATATTTGGGAGTGAAAGGAGTACTTACCGCTCCCGAGGAATTTTTTGAAGTATCGGATTATTGGTACGAATATCTTAGGGGAGATGATCTTTTTGAACAAGGGTATATCATGGATGTGTTGGTGGATGGGGATGAGGAGGAATCTCAAAAGGCAGATTTTGCCTCGTATATAAAGTTGGCCGCTTATAATATGGCAACTTTGAAAAATTCTCCGGATAAAAGTCTGGACGGAGATTCGCGGCCTTCGTGGGTAGGAGCTTTGAATCCAGAGGAGCGGGACGTGAACGGGCTGTGCGGGAGGAAATATGAAATCGTGATACGTTATTTGAAAAGTTTGGGGATCGATACGGGTAAATTGCAGTATCCGGTTCTGGATTAGACGAGTGTTTTTGTTTAAATGATCGTGTTATCCCGGAGGGCGGTTGTCCGTCGGGATAACATTTAGAGAGTGTTGTATGTAAATTTTTATGTATGTTGGAAGATGCTATAATAAAAGTGGAACATTTGTCGCATCGTTATGATGTCCAGTGGGCGGTGCGGGATGTTAATTTTGAGATTACTCAAAAGGGGATATACGGTTTGTTGGGTTCCAACGGTGCCGGAAAGTCTACTATCATGAATATTATATGTGGTGTGATAAAACCCACGGAAGGCGTTGTGCTGGTCAAAGGAACGGATATAACGAGAGATCCCACGGGGGTAAAATGTCATATCGGTTTTTTACCCCAGAAACCGCCTTTGTATGATGAATTAACCGTGGAGGAGTATTTGACTCATGCCGCCGAGTTGCGATGTGTTCCCGATAAGGAAGTGAAAAAGGCCGTGTCTGATGTTATGGGGTTATGTGCCATATCTCATTTCCGGAAACGGTTGCTCAAGAATCTTTCCGGAGGGTATCAGCAACGCGTGGGAATAGCGCAGGCGATTATTCATAAGCCGGATATCGTTATTTTTGATGAACCTACCAATGGATTGGACCCGAACCAGATACTGGATATCCGTCGATTGATTAAAGGAATCGCGGAGGAACATACGGTCATCCTTTCAACCCATATATTGTCGGAGGTGCAGGCTATTTGTGATTATATTTTTATGATTGACGCGGGACAGGTCGTGTTTACCGGTAGCGTGAATGATTTTGATAATTATATTCTTCCCAGCACGATATATGTAGATTTCACGGAGGAAATACCCGGGGATAAATTGGAGCATATACCGGGAGTGTTGCAGGTGGAACACGTGGAAAAGAATCGTTACCGGATACGTTTTTCCGATGCTAACGAGGTGATGGAGCATCTCGTGGAAGAGGCTGCCGCTAATTGTTGGCGTATGTGTGAGATGAGGTTGGAGAAAATTTCTCTTGATCATGTTTTTGCCGAATTGTCTAAAAAGAAACGTTAGTCAAAATTAAAGAAGAAAATTATGGGTATTATATATAAAATAGCACGGGCTGAATTACGAATGCTTTTCTTTTCACCGATAGCGTGGCTTTTGTTGTTGTGTTTTGCCGTGCAGAGCGGGATGCAGTATATCTATATGTTTGATTATCTCATGTATTCCATGAAAGAGTACGGGGGCGTGTGGGATGCCACGAAATCTCTTTTCGTGAACCAGAACGGGATATGGTATTACGTGCAGGGTTTTCTGTATTTTTATATTCCTTTATTGACAATGGGGATTGTAAGTAAGGAGTTTAACAGTGGTTCTATCCGGTTGTTGTATTCCTCTCCGATCAGTAGCACACAGATCATACTCGGGAAATATTTCGCGTTGTTTTTTTACGGGATGATCATGATGGGGGTACTGGTGCTATATGCCTTAATAGGGTGGGGAACGATTGAAAATTTTGAAGGAGGTCTGGTGTGGAGCGGTTTGTTAGGATTGTTCCTGTTGACATGTACTTATTTGGCTGTCGGTTTGTTCGTATCGAGTTTGACTTCTTACCAGATTATCGCGGCTGTCGGTACGTTTATGGTATTGATGTTATTGAGTATGATCGGTAGATTCGGTCAGCAATATGATTTTGTTCGGGAGATTACTTACTGGTTGTCGATTAACGGGCGTGCCGATACATTTTTGAACGGCATGTTGTGTAGTGAGGATTTACTTTATTTTCCTGTTGTTAGTGCCACATTTCTGGCTCTGGCGGTAATTCGGTTAAACGCGATTCGGCAAAAGCAGCGTTTCGTGATTACCTTGGGTAAAAACGCGATAGTGCTGGGGATTGTTGCGCTCGTGGCGTATGGCACGTCGCAGCCGGCGTTGACCGTGTATTACGATGCTACCAGTACGAAAGAAAATACGTTGACGCCCGCCAGTCAAGAGGTGGTGAAAGAAGTGAAAGGGGGGATGACGATTACCGCGTACGTGAATATTCTGGACCCAAGTTATTGGGAATATAAATATCCGGATTTTATTATGGAGAATATACGTTATTTCCGTAATTATACCCGGTTCAAGCCGGATATTAAATTGAAAACGGTTTATTATTATGCAGAGCCGGATGAGGATAAAAGGAAAGAAGATCGTGACGGTACGGTCACCCGGGCGAAAGCGATTCGGATTTGTGAACAGTATGACTTGGATAGCAATCGTTTGAAGACGAGGGAGGAGATTGATCAAATGGTTGACCTGTCAGAAGAGGGATACACGTTTATCCGTCAGATTGTCCGGGATAACGGGCAAAAAGACTGGTTGCGGACTTATAATGAAGGTATTTCCCGACAACCGACGGAAGCGGAAATCACGGTGGCTTTCAAACGAATGGTGATGCCTTTGCCTAAAATCGGATTTGTTACGGGGCACACGGAGCGAGGGATGTATGACAGGACTCCTTATGGCTATCAGTTTATTGCCAGTAACAGGAAAGTGCAGTTGTCCGTTTGGAATCAAGGGTTTGATGTCATGGAGATTACCTTGGAGCGGGAGGTGCCGGAAGATGTTGATATAATGATTATCGCGGATCCGAGAGATGTTTTTTCCGAAACGGAGGAAGCTGTTTTGCAGGCTTATCTGGATCGGGGTGGGAATTTGTTCTTTTTGGGAGAACCCCGGCGGAGGGAAATGCAGAACCCGATGTTGCGGAAATTGTTCGGCGTGGAATTAACCCCGATGTTAGCACAGAATGATATTCGGAATAAAGCATTACCGTCTAATGTACTTTTCTGTTTGCCGACCGGGGAGGCTAAAAGGAAAATGTATTATTTGAACCGTTCAAATCAGGTTATGCCCACGGCTGCGGGAGTGGAGCAAGTCGAGGATAAAGGGTATGATATGTTTCCGATCTTGCAGACCGATACGCTCACTCCTTGTTGGACGGAACTTGAAACGACCGACTTCGTGGATGATACTATTCGTTTTAATCCTTCAATAGGGGAGATTTCGAAAGAGTTTTCGACAGTTGTCGGGTTGACGAGAATGGTCGCCGGAAAAGAGCAAAGAATAATTATATCCGGTGATGCGGATGTGTTTGCCAACAACGAGTTTACAGCCAAGAGAGGCGTATCTAATAATAACACGTATTTGTTATTGGGAGGTTGTTACTGGATGTCTTACAATAAAGCCCCGATAGATGTTCGCCGTCCGAGAGCAAAGGATAACAGCGTATGTTTGTCGGTAAGAGGGTATTCAGTGATTCGTTGGGGTATCCGTTGGGGTATTCCCGTGCTCGTGGTGTTGGGAGGTATTTTCATGTGGGTGAGAAGAAAAAGCAGGTAAATTAGTTTAATATTAAGGTGTTATGGAAGATTGTATTGTAAAAGTAGAACATGTTTCTCATCGTTATACCGTGCAATGGGCTGTTAATGATATTAGTTTCGAGATACCCCGCAACGGGATATACGGGATGTTGGGTTCCAATGGGGCGGGCAAGTCTACTTTAATGAATATATTATGTGGAGTATTGCGCCAGACCAAGGGGGACGTGTTCATTAATGGCGTGAATACGCGTGAACATCCGATAGAGGCTAAAAAGCATATCGGTTTCATGCCTCAACAACCTCCTTTGTATAATGACATAACGGTGGAAGAGTATTTATCTTACGCTGCCGATTTGCGGCATATACCGCAAAGGAAGGTGAAGGAAGCCGTGGAACGGGTGTTGGCCTTGTGTGATATTACGCATTTCCGGAATCGGTTGATTAAAAATCTTTCCGGGGGATACCAGCAACGCGTGAGCATTGCTCAAGCTCTTGTTCATAAACCGGCTTTGGTGATATTTGATGAACCGATGAATGGACTGGATCCCAATCAAATACTTGAAATCAGAAATTTGATCAAGACGATCGCTAAAGATTGTACGGTGATTCTTTCCACTCATATTTTGAAAGAGATACAAGCTATTTGTGATCATATTTTGATGATTGGACAGGGGAAGTTAGTTTTTTCCGGTACCGTAGAGGAGTTTGATAATTATATCGAGCCTGATACACTTTTAGTTACCCTTAGAAATGCACCCTCGGTAAGCGAGTTGTTAGAGATTGAAGGGGTGAAAGAGGTGGAAGAAATAGGGAGTGCTTCTTTCAGAATTTATTTTACCCAAGCTCAGGAGGTGATGGACCGATTGATTGCACGGAGTGCAACCCAACATTGGGCGATGACTGAAATCCGGTTGGAGAAGAGTTCTTTAGAGAGAATTTTTGCTGAATTGTCCCAGAGTGTTCAATAAATTAAAATGTCAATTATGAAAATGATATGGAAAATAGCGAAAAAGGAATTGCAGTTGTTATTCTTTTCGCCTGTCGCATGGTTTTTGTTGGTTGTATTCACGATTCAAGCGGGGATGGTTTTCGTGGGGAATTACCACAATTACATGAAAAGTAACGAGTTCGGGAGCGGAGTCCAATTTATGGTTTCTTTTTCTTTGTTCGTGAGAGCCTTGTGGGGGCAGGTTTCCGCTTACCTATACTTTTACATCCCGTTGTTGACGATGGGGTTAGTCAGTAAGGAATTAAGTAGCGGATCAATCAAATTGCTGTACTCTTCTCCCGTGTCGAACACGCAGATTATCTTGGGAAAGTTTTTTTCGATGGTGGGATTTGCGTTTGTGATGTGCTTGATGTTAAGCGTTTACGTGATCGTGGCATGGTGTACCGTGCAGGACTTCGAGTGGGCGGTGGTTTTGACCGGTTTGCTCGGACTTTTTTTGTTGACGTGTACCTATGCCGCCGTGGGAATTTTTGTATCCAGTCTGACTTCTTATCAGTTTGTTGCGGCTGTCGGGACGTTTATCGTGTTGATGTTCTTGAGTTTGATCGGGGGATGGTGGCAAGAATATGATTTTGTTCGGGATGTCACCTACTGGTTGTGTATCAACGGACGGGTAAACACGTTTATAATGGGTATGATATGTAGTGAAGATGTATTGTATTTCCCTTTGGTAACAGCTTTGTTTCTGGCATTGACAATCATTCGTTTAAATGCCGTGCGGCAAAAGATAAAGTTTTCGGTAACTATGGGGAAAAATATTGTTGTCATACTGATAGCATGCTTGTTGGGATATTTCTCTTCCCGTCCGAAATTAATGGCTTATTATGATACTTCTTCAACCAAATGGAATACGTTGACGGAGGAGAGCCTGCGTATTGTCGAACAATTGGATGGGGATCTGTTTATCACGGCTTATGTCAACGTGCTGGACCCAAATTATTATAGTTACGCTTTTCCCCGTTTTATCCAACGGAACCGGAGGATTTTTGAACGTTATGAACGGTTTAAACCGGAGACAAAATTGAAAGTTATTTATTATTACGATACGATTACGGAGGCTGACGGGGGATGTCGTTTATTCAAGGAGAACAAGGGAAAGAGTATGTGGGAATTGGCTAAAAAAGTTTGTGAAGATACAGGTATGGATAGTACTCGTTTGAAGACTCCCGAGGAGATAAGAAAAATGCTGGAGCTGACTGGTGAACGAACTTTTGTTTGGCAGATTGTTCGGGAGAACGGGCAAAAGACGTGGTTGCGTACGTTTGATGATCCGATGGATATATTCCCTCATGAATCGGAAATTAGTGCCGCTTTGAAACGGGTGGCTTCCTCGTTACCCAAGATCGGATTCGTGACAGGATACGGAATGCGTTCTATTTATGATTCTTCTCTGCGGGGGTATGATCGGTATTTTACGGTAAAATATGCCCGCTTGGGAATGATAAATCAAGGATTCGATGTGGAGGAAGTGGATTTGCATCAGGAGATCCCCGCGGATATCAATGTATTGACCATAGCTGACATGCGGGAACCTTTTTCGGAAAAGGAATTGGGGGCATTGAAAAATTACGTGGATCGAGGTGGAAATTTATTTATTTTGGCAGAGCCCAGACGTCGCGAGGTGATGAATTTGTTTTTGAAGGATTTGTTTGGTGTCGAATTGACCGAAGGTGTGTTGGTACAACATCGGAAACCGGAACAACGTCCGGAAGAGTTGTTTTGTTTAATGACCGGGGAAGCGGCAACGTTAAGTTATCATTACGGTTCTTTGTCTTACGCGCTGATGCCGACAACGACTGGTATTGAGATGGTTGAACCGAAAGGATTTGTAATGACACCGATATTGAAAACGGACACGCTGGCGAACGAATTGAAAAAGAGAGAAAACCGATCATATCGAGTGTGGAATGAATTGGAGTCATTAAATTATGAAGATGAACCGTTGAAATACAACCCGGCGGCGGGCGAGGTGGCTAAGGAATACTATACGGCAGTCGCTTTGTCCCGTAAACTGGGAGAACGGGAACAACGGGTGGTTATTATGGGAGATTCCGATTGTATCAGTAACGGAGACAGTCAACGTTGTGGTGGTGTGACTTTGTTACATGGGACGTATCATTATCTTTCTCATAATGAGATGCCGGTAGATACCAGAAGATCAATGACGACCGATACGGTTGTTCATATTAATAAAACGAGTTTTAAAGTATTGAGGACAGGTCTGATGATTCTTTATCCTTTATTTTTCTTGGGGATGGGGCTTTTCTTTTGGATCAGAAGGAGGGGAAGATAGTTTATGGATTCATCGTATAAAAAATGAGGGTTTATGAGAGTGATATTTTTATTTATAATATGTTTTGTATCATTGGTCTGTTGCGGACAGGAGGAATTTACCATTTCTGGTACGCTGAAAGGTTTTACCGATGGAAATATTTTTATTTTGAAACCCAACGGGAACGAGTGGGACACTCTGGCGGTTGCGAGAATGGAAAAAGGAAGTTTTGAGTTACGAGGGAAAGAGAGTGGCATAGTCATGGTAGATTTGGTGATCGCCGGACAAGGGGAACAGAAGTTTATGCTTGAAAAGGGGCAGTTTATTGTTCGTGGAGAGAAAGGGAATATAAGTATTGAAGGTGGGGAGGCTCAGAAATTGTATAACTGTTTTCAAGCAATTTCTTCGGCAATGACTCGGAAGGAAGATTTGCTGACTAAAAAATATTATGCCGCGAAAGAAAATAAAGATGAGAGGGTTATGAAACAGCTTCTGGATGATCTCGATCAATTGCTCTTGGAGTGGCATATGAAGGAAAATGAATTGATTAAGGCAAATCCGGATGCTTACGTGTCGGCTTTTGTGATCTATACAGCGATGAATACGATGCATTTTGAGAATTTTATGCTTGTGTCATTGAAAAAACATTTGAATTACGAGTTGTTGCGGGAGAAATTTATGCTGTTGGGAGAACAAGGGAAAAAAACGGAATATGGAAGAATTGTTGCGGATTATATCGCGGAACAGGAGCGGGTTGTGATAGGTGCGTTAGCCCCGGATTTTGAGATTACGACGCCGGACGGGGAGAGTATATCTCTTTATGCTTTGGACGGGAAAGTCAAGTTAATTGATTTTTGGGCTTCATGGTGTGGTCCTTGCAGGCAGGAGAATCCTAATGTCGTGAAAATTTATAATAAATTTCGAGGTAAGGGATTAGAAATTCTGGGAATATCCTTGGATTCCGATAAAAAAGAGTGGACGGATGCAATTCGAAAGGATGGGTTGAGATGGAAACATGGGGCTGAGCTGAAAGGTTGGAAATCGTCAGTCGTGCAATTATATAAAGTGAGAAGTGTACCTTGTACGATCTTGTTGGATGAAAATAATCGGATTGTAGCCAAGAATTTACGAGGCAAAGAATTGGAAAAGAAAATAGAAGAGTTATTGAAAAACGAGTGACAAGCATTCGTGCTTGTGTAAGATAAACTTCAAAGATTTATTTATGAGAATGTTAGATGATGTTTATTCACGTTTGAAAAGCGTGAAAAGAGGGGGTGTCGTGTTTTTAGCGTGCACGTGTATCCTTGTTTCGAGTACGTTGGACGGGATGTCACAACGAAAGACATGGTCTTTGCGTGCATGTATCGAGCACGCCAGAGAGCATAATCTCCAAGTAGAGTATGCCCGGGTATCATTGGAAAATACTTTGGTTGAATCTTCCCGGGCAAAAGCCCAGCAATTACCGTCACTTGATTTTTCTTTAACTCAAGGTTGGGGGCACCAGAAAAAGGCGGGTACAAACGGGACGTTGAAATCGTCAAGTGCCTACACGGGTAGTTACTCGCTCAGCGGGAACATGACTCTCTACCAAGGGGGGAAACTCTCCCGTTCCATCCAGCAGCAAGAGCTGTTGGAAAAAGCCGTGACACAAGATGTGCTTGTCGCCCAAAACGATATCGAGATATCGGTGACGAAGGCGTACCTGCAAATCCTGTACGCGAACGAGACTTTAAAAACGGACAGGCAGACGCTGGAAAGTTCCGGTGAGCAACTGGCACGGTCGAAAGCCTTGCTTGACGCGGGTTCTATCAGCGCGAGCGATTTCGCGCAAATGGAATCGCAGTACAGCAGTGACCAATACCGGGTAGTACAAGCCGAGAACGATCTGGCTTTTTCCAAGTTGCAATTAAAGCAACTTTTAGAACTGGAACCGGAAGAGGAATTTGACGTCGTGTTCCCGGAATTGGAGGAGGAAAACGTGCTTGTCTTGATTCCCGGTCTTCAGGATGTTTACCGGGAAGCGTTACAGCTGATGCCCGAGATGAAAAGCAGCCGGTTGAACGTCGAGTCTGCAATACTGGGAGAGAAGCTCGCTCGTGGTGATTATTTACCGAGTGTTTCGCTCTCGGCTTCCGTTTCCACGAATCATGATTCCAAGAGTTCGGGTTCTTACTTCTCTCAAATGGATGATCGCTTGTATGAAAATGTCGGGATCAACATCAGTATCCCGATCTCGAACCGGAAGAAAGCCCGTCTGAACGTGGCAAAAGCCAGACTTCAAACCGAGCAATCCCGGCTAGCCGAGCGGAATACCCGAAAAGATCTGTTGCAAACCGTGGAATCATTACATCAGGATGTCGTGGCTGCCCAAAGTCGCTATTCGGCAGCCAATCAACGGGTAAAATCGGCTTACACGAGTTATCGGCAGGTGCAAGAGGAATTTGATGCCGGAATGAAGAATCCGGTTGATTTGCTGGTGGAGAAGAACAATTACCTGTCCGCGTTGCAGGAACAGA
>OGKG01000400.1_pt1 | contig 55916 bp, 53 predicted proteins | sample 1572201 | NCBI WGS metagenome assembly OGKG01 (sample SAMEA2582146, study PRJEB24529) | metagenome | biome: Human gut stool | place: China | collected 2011 | reverse complement strand
AGTATTACTATGATGATCCGGTGGAAAGAAAAAATGGAGAGTTTGACATCGTCACATTAGATGATAAAGGATATATTTTCTATGAAGCAAAATTCCGGAAAGAACCTGTGACAGAGCAGATGATTGAGAATGAGATTGTGCGGGTAAAACAGACGGGATTGGAATGTTATAAATACGGATTTTTCTCAAAATCCGGGTTTGCGTGCGAGGAACAGGAAAATCGCAGTTTAATTGAATTGAAGGAGCTATACCGATAAAAAGCAGAATACAATCGGAAAGAGGCAGTTAGTTATTGGACGTCAGACCGGTGACAGTCCTTACATTTGCGCAGGTGGACGAGCTGATTTCTTATATAAAAGAAAATTCTCTTTGAAAGAACATTCCCGTGGATTCGTCATTGTGAATAAAAAACGGCGGATTTTTTCGCATGGAAATTGGAAAAAGTGATCTATTTTAGTGAAAATACTTTCTAAAAAGTGTATAATGATTGAAAATAAACTGCAAGGAGGCTATGCTACAGACATGGACGAATATGCAAAGTCGATCATTCCAATCATTGAGGCAAATTATGAAAAGTATACAGAGACAGAGCGGTATATCGCGGATTACTTTTTAAAGCAGGCAAGACCGGAGCGGCTCTCGGCAGAACTAGTGTCGAAAGAGCTTTCCGTTTCCGTGGCGTCGCTGTCACGTTTTGCAAAAAAATGTGGTTTTGGCGGTTACCGGGAGTTCACGTATGAATTTCGTAATTCCTATGTGGAAAAATCTGCTGTGGAGCAGCAGCAGTCCAGACTGGTTTTAGATACCTATCAGAATCTTTTGAACAAGATTTACAGTCTGCTGGATGAAGGACAGATTCACCGGATCGTGACAGAACTGAAATGGGCGAGACGCGTTTTTGTCTGCGGACGTGGCAGTTCCGGCTTGGCGGCAGAGGAAATGGCGACAAGATTCCGCTGGATCGGTATAGACATGACAGCACTTCGGGATAATGAGGATATGAGGATGCAGTCTGTTTTTTTAAACCGGCATGACCTGATGATCGGGCTGAGCTTGAGCGGTACAAAATCAGAGATTTTGTATATGCTCGACAGAGGTTTTCAGCAGGGGGCAAGGACAATGCTTATTACGGGGAAAAACCGGCAGACCTATGAGGATTTTTGCAATGAGATATTGTTGGTTCCTTCTCTGCAGCATCTTAATCATGGAAATCTGATTTCACCGCAGTTTCCACTGCTTTTGATGATTGATATTTTGTATGCAGCCTATGTGAATGACGACCGTATGCGTATTGAGAAGATCCAGAGAGAAGTACAGCGCACATTGCGCGGAAATGAAGACAGATAGGAGAGATTGAAAATGAAAATTATCAGAACCAAAGACTATCGTGACATGAGCAGAAAAGCTGCAAATATTATTTCAGCACAGATGATCTTAAAAGATGACAGTGTACTTGGACTTGCAACAGGATCTACCCCGATCGGAACTTATGACCAGTTAGTAGACTGGTATAAAAAAGGAGACTTGGATTTCTCTAAGATCACAACGGTAAATCTGGATGAATACAAAGGACTTCCAAAAGAAAATGATCAGAGCTACTGGTATTTTATGAACAAAAATTTGTTCTCCAGAGTCAACATCAGACCGGATTATCATTTTCTTCCGGACGGAATGAACCTTGACAGTGCCAACGAGTGTGAGAGATATGAAAAACTGATTGATTCTCTTGGCGGTATTGATCTTCAGCTGTTAGGACTCGGACGTAACGGACATATCGGTTTTAACGAGCCTTGTGATTCTTTCCCGCAGGATGTTCATGTTGTTGACCTGACAGAGAGTACGATCGAGGCTAACAAACGTTTCTTCGCAAGCGCAGATGACGTTCCAAAACAGGCTTACACAATGGGTGTTGGAACTATCCTTCGCGCAAAAGCAATCCTGCTTGTAGTCAGCGGAAAAGATAAGGCAGCAGCATTAAATGCAGTCGTAAACGGACCGATCACACCACAGGTTCCTGGCTCTGTTTTAAGACTTCATCCGAATGTAATTATTGTTGCAGATGAGGATGCTTTATCTGAGATGAAATAAAATGCTATAAGAGTTTTTTACAAGTCAGGTTTTGAATGTAATAAAAAAGAAAAATCGTGCAGAAACATAATATTTTGTCTGCACGATTTTTCTTTTATTTGCGTTTTACAAAAACTTTGCCACCATGGCAACACTGGTTTTATCGCGGGCGATTTTTGCAAGCTCGCGGTTGTCGAGCAGATAACGCATGATAAGCGATTCGGCAACGAATAACTCACTGACCTTGACCGGGATGCTGCCACCATCCAATGGTGTTTCCAGGGCACCGCACAGGAGGACGACATCTGCAAGTGCTGTGCCTGGTGCGTCCGGATAGTGCGTGATCAGGATGATCTTTGCACCGGTCTTTTTGGCAACGGATAAAGTGTCCATCATGTCGTGCGTGGAGCCCGAGTAGGAAACGAATAAAATGACATCACCTGGACCCATGAGGCTTGCGGCAATCAATTGCGTGTGGCTGTCACCACAGTTGCGGAATTTATTGGAGATCGTGGCGAAGCGCACCCAGATGTCATTTGCCAGAACCCGGCTGCCACCCTGGCCGAGACAGTAAACGGAGGTTGCGCGCTGCAAGAGAAGCGCAGCCTCGTCAATTGCGTCAAAATCAAGAACGCTCATAGTGTTACTGATCGCCGCCTGAAAAGAAGCACATACATTATCACATAATGAAGATGTCGGCATGGATGGATCTAAAGAATAGGAAGAAAACGGTGTCGGTGTCACATTTGCCTGCGCAAGTGAAATCTTCATTTCATTATAACCTTCAAATCCGAGTTGTTTACAGAAACGGTAAATGGTGGCTTCTGCCATATTGCATGCCTTGGCAAGTGAGGAAATTGATAAAAACTGCGCTTCCTCGGCATGTTTTGTCAGGTAATCTGCGATGATCGTACCTGATTTGGTGAGTGAATCCTGCTTTTCCGTAAGCAGATCCCAGAAATTCTTATTAATCATAATTTAATCCCCTGTAAAATGAAGCGAGTGTCACTGTTTACCCTGTGTTTTACTGCGTAAGCAAGCGTTTACAGAAACACATTAATATTTACTATATAAAAGTATATGTCAAAATGAAATGCACTGCAAGATAAAATCATAAAAATGAAAAATATTTTCATACAAAAACAAAAGGAAAAATGGATGAATATGCGGAATTGTAGGTATAAAACATACACTTAGCACTATTTAAAAGCTAATAAATAAAAATTTATGTGCAAATGTGCTATATTTTCAAAATGAAATTAGTACAAAACGTATATGGACAAAATGAAAATATTTTTCTAAAATATAATTACTTCGAAAGATAGAATCTTTTAAGAAAAGGAGAAGAAGAATATGAAAAAGAAAGTTTTGGCTACCTTACTGGTGGGAGCAATGGCAGCAAGCTTATTAGCAGGCTGTGGAACAACAGTTGAGACAACAGGAAGCAGTGACACAACAACAGCTCCTGAAAAAACTCGGACAACAGAGACCGCAGAAGCAGGAGAGGCAGGCGGTTCTGATGTTTCGGCAGACATTACCTTATGGACATATCCAATCGGTGAATGGGGCAATGCAGAGACAGTTGATTCCTTGATCCAGGATTTCAACAAGGAGTATCCGGGAATCAATGTGACAGTGGAATATCTTGATTACACAAACGGTGATGATCAGGTAAATACAGCGATCGAAGGCGGACAGGCTCCAGACCTTATCATGGAAGGACCGGAACGTCTGGTTGCAAACTGGGGAGCAAAAGGATTGATGGTAGACTTATCCGATATCCTGGATGACACAGATAAATCTGAAATTTATGATTCTGTATTATCCGCATGTGTGAACAAAGAGGGAGCTACTTATGAATATCCGCTTTGTATGACAGCACATTGTATGGCGATCAACAAAACAGTATTTGAGGAAGCTGACGCTATGCAGTATGTAGACGCTGAGAATCATACATGGACAACAGATGATTTCTTCAAAGCAATGGACGCTGTTTATGCTCACACAGGACAGACCGTAGGCGCTGTTTACTGTAGTGGTCAGGGTGGTGACCAGGGAACAAGAGCCCTCATCAACAACCTTTACGGTGGAACATTCACAGACGCAGATCACACAAAATATACAGCAGATTCCGCTGAGAACGTAAAAGCAATCCAGGCACTTGTTGATTCCAAAGCAATCGGATTTGATGCTTCTATCGCAGGTGGTGACGAGATCAACTTATTCCGTCAGGGTGTTTTAAATGTAGCATTCTGCTGGAACATTGCACAGCAGTTAAACGCTGACAACAACGATGCAGGACTTACAAACGATGGCGATGAGATCCTTTTCATGGCATTCCCATCTGAGAAAGCAACAGACACAAAACTTTGTGGTGGTATCTGGGGATTTGGTGTATTTGACAACGGCGATGCAAACAAGATCGAAGCATCTAAACTCTTCATTAAATACATGGCAGACAGTGCAGAAGGAACACCAGACGCAGTTCTTTCTTCTACATACTTCCCAGTACGTGATACTGTAGAAGGCAAAGATTTAACAGGTCTTTACGGTGATGTTCAGACAATGAGCGATTACAGCACATTAATGCAGTACCTTGGTGACTACTATCAGGTAACTCCAGGCTGGGCAGAAGCTCGTACAGCTTGGTGGAATATGCTTCAGCAGGTTGGAAGCGGTGCTGATGTCCAGACAGCAGTTGATGAGTTCGTTGGAACAGCAAACGCAGCAGCAGGTAACTAAGCAGTTCGTATAGCAACTAAATAAATGATAAGTGGATCCCCTCCTCGCAGGAATACCGGAGGAGGGGATTTTTAGCCAAAAAGTTATGGAAAGGATGGTGTTTTCTTTGAAATCAGCAGTAAAACCATCAAAGCGCAGCCGTGTATTGGTAAGAAAAGAAACGACCGCTGCATATCTTTTTTTACTTCCTAGTTTGATTTTCTTTCTGGGATTTGTAATTTTTCCAATTGTATTATGTGTGTGGACCAGTTTTTTTGATTCAACAATGAACTCTGCGGATGTTTTTGTTGGACTTGCAAACTATAAAGAATTATTTCAGGATAAAGTTTTCCTTGGAGCGTTGAAGAACACTCTTATTATCGTAGTGGTTTCCGTTCCGATCACATGTGTTTTTTCCTTATGGGTATCTTCCGTGATCGTAGATCTGAAAGGATGGGCAACCTCCTTATTCAGAATTATATTTTATCTTCCGGTTGTAACTGGTTCCGTAGCAGTTACCGTTGTATGGAAGTGGATGTTTAACAATTACTATGGAATTTTCAATTACCTTGGTACAAAGACAGGGATCATCGACCAGAACATCAACTGGCTGGGTGATGAGCGTTATGCACTTGCATGTATCATACTGATTTTGCTTACAACTTCCGTTGGCCAGCCAATCGTACTTTATGTATCTGCACTTGGTAATGTGGATGCATCTTTGGTGGAAGCGGCAAATGTAGATGGAGCTACAAGCCTTCAGGCTTTCTGGAAGATCAAGTGGCCACAGATTATGCCGACCACATTATATATTGTTGTTATTACAACGATCAACAGTTTCCAGTGTTTTGCACTGATCCAGCTGCTGACATCCGGTGGACCAAACCACAGTACAGACACGATCATGTATTACATCTATTATTCCGCATTTAAACTGTACCGTTACGGATACGGCGATGCAATGGGCGTTGTCCTTGCAATTATGATCGCAATCCTGTCCGCAATCCAGTTTAAACTTGGAAATTCGAATGATTAGGAGGAGGGTTACAGATATGGAAAACAAAAATAGTATAAAACATCCTTCTGCATACAAGATCATCAGCATTGTTGTAATTGTGATACTGGCAATATTATTTACCTTCCCATTATATTGGATTATCACAGGTTCCTTTAAGACAAACGCAGCGATCAACTCCACAACGCCGATCTGGTGGCCAAAAGAGTGGACGCTGGCAAACTATCAGAAGTTATTCAGCCGCCAGACCGCACCGCTGTTCCAGTTCAATATTCCATTCAGCAGCCTGATCACAGGAAGCAGGGATTTGAAACTGACACTGACAGGACCGACGGTGCCGGCTGCAGTCCGCTGGCTGATCAATACCGTATTTATGGCGATCATGTCCATGATCCTTACCTGTATCACAGCATCCATGGCAGGATATGCGCTTGCAAAGAAGAGATTTGTGGGACGGCAGTTACTTTTCACACTGATCGTATGTGCAATGGCATTACCAAAACAGGTTATTTTGATCCCATTACTTCGTGAGATGTCAAGCCTGAATTTATATAATACGATCTGGGCGGTTATCTTCCCGATCGTAGGATGGCCGTTTGGTGTGTTCTTGATGAAACAGTTCTCGGAGGGTGTGCCTTCTGAAATGCTGGAGGCAGCGCAGATCGATGGAGCGAGTGAGGCAAAGACATTTTTACAGATTGTAGTACCGATGATCAAACCGGGTATCGGAGCACTGGCGATTTTTACATTCATCAACAGCTGGAATGATTACTTCATGCAGTTGATCATGTTATCAAGCACAAGCAACCTGACAATCTCTCTTGGTATTGCCAAGTTACAGGCAGAAAATGCCACAGATTTCGGCCTGATCATGGCTGGTGCGGCACTGGCAGCCCTGCCGATCATCATCGTGTTCCTGTTATTCCAGAAATACTTTACAAAAGGAATTACAATGGGAGCTGTAAAAGGCTGACAAACTATCCTTCTTGTTTAAGAAGGGCGGTATAAAAAATAGGACAAAAATCTAACAGAGGAGTGAAGATAAAATGAAAGATATTACAAAATATCAGGGAGTCATTCCGGCATTTTATGCATGCTATGACGAAAAAGGAGAAATTTCAACAGAAGGTGTCAAAGCATTGACACGCCACCTGATCTCAAAAGGAGTAAAGGGTGTGTATGTTGGCGGTTCATCAGGTGAATGTATTTACCAGCATGTGGACGAGCGGAAAAAAGTGCTGGAAGCAGTCATGGAAGAAGCAAAAGGAAAACTGACTGTCATTGCACATGTAGGATGCAATAATACCGCAGACAGCGTGGAGCTTGCAGCACATGCACAGAGCGTTGGAGCAGATGCGATCGCTTCGATTCCGCCAATCTACTTCCATTTACCGGAGTATGCAATCGCAGAATACTGGAATGCAATGAGTGCAGCAGCGCCGGATCTTGATTTTGTTATTTACAATATTCCGCAGCTTGCAGGAACAGCATTATCCATGAACCTGTTAAAAGAAATGCTGAAGAATCCGAATGTGATCGCAGTGAAGAACTCTTCCATGCCGACACAGGATATCCAGATGTTTAAGGCAGAAGGTGTCAAAGAGCGTGGCGAAAATGGATTTGTTGTATTCAACGGACCGGACGAACAGTTCGTATCCGGACGTGCGATCGGCGCAGACGGAGGAATCGGTGGAACATATGCGGTTATGCCGGAATTATTTGTAAAAATGGATCAGCTCATCCGCGAAAATAATATCGCAGAGGCAATGAAGATCCAGTACAAAGCAGATGCGATCATCTACAAGATGTGCGAGGCAAAAGGAAATCTTTACGCAGTCATGAAAGAGATTTTACACAGAATGTATGGCTTGGAACTTGGAAGCGTCAGATTGCCGCTTGCACCTTTAGCACCGGAAGATGAGGCTGTTGTTGTTGAGGCTCAGAAGATGATCGAGGCAGCGATCAAAGAATTATAATAAGAGAAATACATACAGAAATATGCCGGGGTGTACGCACTGCTTCGGCTTATTTCTGTATCTGCAGAAAAATGATGCAGCTGCCAATGTACGGATTTAAAATTAAGAATAAGATTTACAGGACGATTTCGGGAGGAGATACAAAATGGTTACAGACAGCTTACAGAATCTGGAGCAGTATCGTGGTTTACATAAAAACATGGATACCGTCATTGATTTTTTGAAAAAATGTGATCTGGCTGCACTTCCAGATGGAAAAACGGTGATTGACGGAGAACAGGTTTTTGTCAATGTCATGGAGGCAGACCTTCGGGAGGCAGAAGGCGCGGAGTATGAATATCATAAACGTTATGCAGATCTGCAGATCGATATCAGTGGAAGTGAATACTGGGAGTGGACAGACAAGGCAGAATTTACAGATACATTTCAGGAAGCTTCGGACTGCGGACTTGCGGCAGGCAGAAGCAGATGTGGCGGAACGCTGGGGGACGGAAGCTTTGCTTTATTCCTGCCGGAAGAATTTCACAAACCAAGCTGCAAAAACGGATCGCACACACATGTGAGAAAAGCAGTTGTTAAAATTGAGATGTAATTGCAGGAGGAAAATAAAATGGATAAACAGGCATTATTTGATCAGATAAAAGGCGGATTAATTGTTTCCTGTCAGGCATTGGAGCACGAGCCTTTGTATACAAAAGAAGGCGGCGTTATGCCTTTGATGGCAAAGGCTGCAGCACAGTCCGGAGCAGTCGGAATCCGCGCAAACACAGTACGTGACATCACACAGATCAAGGAAGCAGTAGACCTTCCGGTCATCGGTATCATAAAAAAAGACTATGAGGGAACACCGATGTACATCACGGTTACCATGAAAGAAGTGGATGAGCTGGTGGCATGCGGTGTGGATATCCTTGCGGTACAGGGAACAAGCGCATTAAGACCGGATGGAAGCACGGCAGCACAGTTTATCGAGGCAATCAAGGCAAAATATCCGGAGCAGCTTGTGATGGCAGACTGCGCAACCATCGAGGAAGGAATCGCATGTGCCAATGCCGGAGCCGATTTTGTCGGCACGACCATGCGTGGATATACACCGGAGACACAGGGCTGTGATGATATCGATTTTGATTTCATCCATGAACTTTCCGAAAAATGCCCGGCAAAGATCATCGCAGAGGGACATATCCACTATCCGGAGCAGGCAAAGAAGGCACTGGAGGCAGGAGCTTTTGCACTGGTAGTCGGCGGTGCGATCACAAGACCGGCTGAGATCACGGCAAGATTTGTGGCAGCGATCGAAAAGTAAAAAAGGAGAAATTATGAGAATTGTGGCTGTGGATATCGGGGGAACAATGATCAAGTCCGGTCTCTGGAACGGAGAGACATTCGTGGAGCTGCGTGAGACAGAGACGCGCGCATCGGAAGGCGGAGCGGCACTGATGGAGCGTGTCAAAGGACTGATCCATTCCTATCACGATTTTGAAGCGATCGGGATCAGCACTGCCGGGGAAGTGAATACGGAAAATGGAAGCATTTTTTATGCGAACAGCAATATTCCGGGATACACAGGCATGCCGGTAAAGCAGATCATGGAAGAGGAATTTTGTGTGCCTGCCGCAGTGGAGAATGACGTCAATGCGGCGGCTCTTGGCGAACTCCGCATGGGAGCAGGAGCCGGATGCGATGATTTTTTATGTCTGACCTATGGAACCGGTGTCGGCGGAAGTATTGTGATGAACGGAAACGTTTACCCGGGGGCTTCTTTTTCTGCCGGAAGCTTTGGCGGAATGGTGATCCATCCGGAAGAAAAGGCGGGAACGGACAGTCTGGAGGGCTGCTATGAGCGGTGCGCTTCCACGACCGGACTGGTCAGACGTGTAAAAAAAGTCGATGGCGCTCTGGATAACGGCAAAAAAATATTTGCGGCAAAGGACAGACCGGAGATCAAAGAGCAGATTGATGCGTGGATCGACGATATCTGTACAGGTCTTGTAACGCTATGCTGTATTTTCAATCCATCCAGGATCATTCTTGGAGGAGGCATCATGGCGCAGGAGTATGTGCTTTCGGAGGTGAACCGGAAGGTGAAAGCGCAGATTGCACCGGGACTTCGGATCGTGGAGATCGTTCCGGCAAAGCTTGCAAACACGGCGGGCATGATGGGAGCGGTCAGCCTTGCGGAAAAGTTACTTGCGCAGTAAGATGATCGTGTACAATATATCTGTTTGGAAAAAGATTTTTTAGATGACAGCACAGGGAGGATGAGACAATGGATCAGAAAAATATATTATGTTTTGGAGATTCCAACACTCATGGATATAATTCCAAAACCGGAGGACGTTTCACAGTAGAGGAACGCTGGACAAAACTTTTACAGAGAAAGTTAGGCGATGATTACTATGTGATCGAGGAGGGCTTAAGTGGACGGACCACGTCTTTTGAAGATCCTGTTTTTGAAGGATTGAGCGGATTGAATGCAATTTATCCGTGTATGATGACACATGAGCCGTTAGATCTGGTCATCATCATGCTTGGCACCAATGATACAAAAGACCGGTTTAATGCAAATGGATTTATCATCGGAAAAGGTCTGGAGCGCCTGACACAGAAAGCGATCGACACGCATGCTGCATGGCGCAATAAACCGAATATTCTTCTGGTAGCTCCGCCACCAATCCACCCGGATTATGCAAAAACAGCTGTTGCAGGAGAGATGGGTGACAAATGCGTGGAGCGTTCCAGAGCACTTGCCAAAGAATTTAAGGATGTTGCAGAACGGTTAGGATGTCATTTTATAGATGCCGGTTCCATACCGGGCATTGAGATGTATCCTTATGACTGGATGCACTTAAGCCTTGACAGCCACAGGATTTTTGCAGAGTATCTGGCAGAGTATCTGCCGAAGATTGTGTGATAGATGTTCTATTTTGGATAATAACCGGATCATCAGGACAAAATATATAATTGAAAGAATAGAAATGGTTTCATGAGAATTTTCATGAAACCATTTTGTCTTGCGTACAGAACAATAATTTGACAATATTGTCTTATACACAGAACAATAATATATCGATATTGTCTTATACACAGAACAGAAATATATCAATATTGTCTTGCGCACAGAATAAAAATATATTAATATTGTCTTATACACAGAACGAAATAATGGTAAAATTGTCTTACAGACAGAAAGGAGTGCCGTATGAACAGAGATTATTTAAAGCAGATTATGATTGACCAAAAGGAAACTTATTTAAATAATCCAATGATAAAGAGAGACTATCCATTGGAAGATAATGTAAATTATTGCTTTGTTGGAATTAGAAGAACTGGAAAATCCTATATGATGTATCAGCAGATTAAGCATTTGCAGGAAAATGGAATTCCTCTCAAACAGATTGTTTATGTAAATTTTGAAGATGAAAGACTTTTGGAACTGTCAGCAGACGATCTGAACCTGATCCTGGAAATCGGACTCGAAATGTCTGGTGCTGACAATAAACCATATCTTTTTTTGGATGAGATTCAAAACGTGGAAGGCTGGGAGAAGTTTGTCCGCCGGATAGCAGACATGAAATATAGAATTCATATTACTGGAAGCAACAGCAAGATGCTAAGCAGTGAAATTGCATCTACACTTGGCGGTAGATTTATGATAGTAGATATATATCCATATTCGTTCCCGGAATATCTGGCTGCACAGGGGAAGGAAAAAAATTATCTGGAAGTGCTCAGTACAAAAGACAGGGCAGAAGTAGTTGGAATGTGTGATCAGTATGTAAAATACGGTGCTTTTCCGGAATTGGTCGATATCAGAAACAAGCGGGAATATTTAAATAGCATTTATCAGACCATTTATCTGGGAGATATTATAACCAGAAATAAAATAACTAATGATTTTGCAGTAAGATTGATTTTGAAGAAGATTGCGGAATCAGTTACAAAACCATTGTCCTTTAACAGGCTGAGCAACATCTTAAAGAGTGCAGGAGCAGTACTCGGAAAGCAGACAGTGATTAATTATGTCGGTTATATGATGGACTCTTATATGTTGTTCACATTGCAAAATTATGCGGCAAAGCTGGTGGAAAAAGAGACTTCGCCAAAATATTATTTTATGGATACCGGCTTGTTAGGGCTTATGCTTATGGATTGCAGTTCAGCGCAGTTGGAAAACCTGGTCGCAATAGAACTGATTCGACGTTATGGACGGGAAAATGTATTTTATTTTGAAAAAAACGTTGAAATTGATTTTTATGTTCCAGAAGAAAAACTTGCAATTCAGGTAAGCCTGCAGGTCTTAGACCAAATAGATACAAGGGAACGGGAAATCGGAGCATTTGTAAAATTAAAAAACTTTATTGGTGATGCAACCTGCTTACTGATTACAAATAGTGAAGAAGCAGAAATTGAGACAGATGGAGTTCACGTAAGCGTTGTTCCGGTCTGGAAGTGGTTATTGCAGAATAATACGAAGAAACAAATATAAAATTAGAAAGTGAATAAAAAATGCCCATAAAAAACCGCTCAGACAGTAAATGAAGTCTGAGCGGTTTTTGACTGTAATTCATGATATTACCAACTGACAAAACCATTGATAATGCTATATTACAATAACCGGTAAATAATAATCGCAATCACAATCCCCAGAATACCGGCAACTGTGATATCAACCGTAAATCCGAATGTCAGAACCAAAATCCCCAGATCTAACACCATTGGATTGATAAATCCAAAACTCTGACCATAATTAAGCCAGCTTAAAGCGGGTACGCCTGCACATAACTTTCCGATAAGACCGCCTAATACAACACCGACAAGAAGTAAAAGGACCAAAGCCCAGTTATTTTTTCCAACAATACCTTTGCTCATAATAGTTCTCTCCTTAAGTATTCTGCAATTAGACATTTGTGAAACTCAAATTTACATTATAAGTGTTGTGAAAATGCAACAAAATTTTCGAAGACACGCTTTCGCTATGTGTCACTCGCAACGGTACTAAGAACTCATATCCTGCATTTCATTTCTGATAAATCAGAATGAAATACAGAATCTGACTTCTAAGAACCGGCGGTTCCCCAATGTCTTCTCAAGCTTTTGTTACATTCCCACAACTTAATATACATTTTCTATGAGTTTCGCAATTGTTTAGTAAAAATTCCTTACTTCATCATATCACATTTGTGTGCCTGCCGGTACCGGATAAATGATAAAACAGCAAAAAGCAGGATCACGCCGGCTGCCATAGTGAGGAATACGTTCTTTGTGAATCCGGCGACGAGATAAGCAATTACACAGCAGCCACCGACGGTCAGTGCATATGGAAGCTGTGTGGATACGTGGTCTACGTGGTGGCACTGTGCACCGGCGGAGGCCATAATCGTTGTGTCGGAGATCGGTGACATGTGATCTCCGCAGACAGAACCTGCAAGGGAAGCTGCAATGCAGACAACGAGCATCGGATCTGTTTCCGGGAACATGGCGGTAACGATCGGAATCAGAATACCAAATGTTCCCCACGAAGTACCGGTTGCAAAAGCAAGTCCGCTTCCAACCAGAAATAATATAGCCGGGAAAAGTGAGGTTGCAGTCATATTGCCGGAGAGCATGCTGCTCACAAAGGCGCCAGCCTCTAACTTTGTACTGCAGAAACCGCCTAACGTCCAGGCCAGAACAAGGATCAGGATCGCAGAAACCATCATCTTAAATCCCTGCGGAATACACTCGGCAAATTCACTGAACGTGATCACGCGGCGAGGCAGGTACAGCAAAAACACAAACACTAACGTAATGAAAGAACCCATCACAAGCCCCATGGATGCATCGCAGTTTGCAAAAGCGTTGATGAAGCTTTCACCCTCGAAAAATCCACCTGTATAAATCATGCATATAATGCAGCTTGCAATCAGGAAAATGACCGGAAGAACAAGGTCGATCACCTTTCCTTTTGCGGAAATAATATTTTCTTTTACATTTTCATAATCATTTTTGCCGGAGAAAAGATCACCCTTTACAGCATTTTCTTCAAACTTTTTCATTGGACCATAATCAAGACCGGTCACACCCATAAAAATCACCATCAGAATGGTGAGCCATGCATACAGGTTAAACGGGATTGTCTGCAAAAACAGAGAGAAACCATCTCCGTTTGTGTATCCGGTGACCGCGGCAGCCCAGCTTGAGATCGGTGCGATAATGCAGATCGGAGCTGCGGTTGCGTCAATGATATAAGCCAGTTTTGCACGGGAAATCTTCTGCTTGTCCGTGACAGGACGCATGACATTTCCAACGGTCAGACAGTTGAAATAATCGTCGACAAAGATCACGACACCGAGCGCAAATGTGGAAAGCAGTGCACCAGATCTGGTCTTGATCTTATTGCCTGCCCATTTTCCGTAGGCGGCGGAGCCTCCGGCTCTTGTCATCAATGCAACAATAATGCCAAGAAATACGAGGAAAATCAGAATGCCGACGTTCCACGAATCCCCCAGCTTTTCCATCATAACTTCAAAAATTGCCTCAATCGTTCCAACCGGACTGAAATTTGTATATAAAAGAGCTCCGGTTACGACACCGATAAATAACGACATATAAACTTCCTTTGTGATCAGGGCGAGCACAATGGCGATCACCGGCGGAAGCAGCGCCCAGACAGTACCAATAAAATCCATAATTCCTCCTTGTTTTTTCTTTTTGTTTTGCGAAGCAAAAACTCCGAAGCGTTGCCCCGGAGCTAGTATTCTGTAATTAGTATATATGATTTTGTGTGAAAAGGAAACAAAAATTTGCTTTAATTGATAAAAAATACAAAAGTTTAGTAAAAATATACAAAATGAAAGTCTGCAATTCTACAGATCATCAGACTGTCCGCAAGGTATCGGATAGACAGATGTCATTCCGGTCAATGATCTGAAAAATTTCGGCAAACAGTGGATAGGGAAAATCGGGAGTATGATCTGGGTGATTTCCTTTCATATAACTGGAGTCTTGAACATTTGCATGAAAAAAAGTATGATACAGTAAAAGCACATTTTTATGTGCGGACACTTTAGGAAAAAATGAGATCTGGAACAGAGAGGCAGTTATGATATTTGAGACACATGCACATTATGATGATGAAAGTTTTAACGATGACCGTGAAGCATTGATCCGTTCACTGCCGGAAAAAGGGATCGGCAGGATTATCAATGTCGGGGCTTCGATAGAGACAACAAAGACAACTCTGGAACTTGCTGCAAAGTATGATTACATTTATGCAGCGGTGGGCGTACATCCAAGCGACATCAGCGGGTTGAACGAAGAGACATTTGTCTGGTTAAAAGAGCAGACATCTCTTCCAAAGACCGTTGCGATCGGTGAGATCGGGCTGGACTATTACTGGGATAAAGAACCGGAGGTGCAGAGTGCACAGCGTTACTGGTTCAGACGGCAGATGGAACTTGCCAGGGAAACCAACCTTCCGGTGATCATCCATTCCAGGGATGCAGCGGCCGATACAATGGAAGTGATGAAAGAGGTTCATGCAGAGGAAATCCCCGGCGTGATCCATTGTTATTCCTATTCCAGAGAAATGGCACAGGAATTTATCAAAATGGGTTACTATATCGGTGTCGGAGGAGTTGTTACCTTCAAAAATGCAAAAAAACTCAAAGAGACTGTAGAGGCAATCCCGCTGGAACGTATCTTACTTGAGACGGACTGCCCATACATGGCACCGGAGCCACACCGTGGCACACGCAATGACTCGTCCAACATCCCTTTTGTCATTGCAAAAATTGCAGAATTAAAAGGAATCACGGCAGAGGAAGTAGAGTGCGTGACAGAGGAGAATGCGAGAAGCTTGTTCGCAAAAGTAAAATAGTAAAAACTTAACGCAGTTCCACCGCATCCTTCCAGAAGCGTTTCGGAATATTCTGCGCCTGCAGTTCGGGATTGGTACGCGCCTCGATCGCAATGCTCTCGAAAAAGGTGAGCCATAGCTTCTGGAACTTTTCTTCATTCTTAGAATAATTCGAAAGAAGATCTGTGTTGATCCAAGAGGCATCCACAAGCATATAATTCTTTCCGGCGCGGTGCACAGCGGCAAGGTTGTGCACTTCGTCGTAAATCATAAAATTTTCCTGCGGAAAACGATCCGTAAAATGCTCTGCTAAAATTGGCAGGGCATTATTTTTGGGATGAATCGTGGAAAACAGAACGCCGTTCTGCAGTTCCGAAAAGCGCAGAAAACCTTTCAGGTGGTGGGCTTCGGAGGCTGTGGCTCTGGACAATTCAAAGACACGGTAAATATAAGGATTACTCAGTGAATCCAATATACGGGCACCCTTTGGTGAATAAAGTGCGGCAACGATCGTCTGATACACGGCGTTCGCTTTGTCCATCTTCTTCTTGCCGGAAAGATCAATGGATAAAATAGCAGTAAGGATTGTCTCGTAAAAATCGTGTCCAAGCTTCCGGTTTAGCGTAGAAACAACTTTTCCGGCTTTTTCAGAGGATGGTGCGACGGTGTGGTAGTCGCAAAACAGCTCGTAATTATCCGGCTGGCCGGATACCAGATAAATATCAGCGTGGGAGCATCTTTCCTGAATCTTTAATTCCCAGGCATCGTATACGCCGGTCAATATTCCGTTTGGTGTGTTTTCACAGATAAATACATGCATAATGTCCTGCTCCTGTCTTGAGGAAAATATTCATGAAAATAAAAGTTTTACATTTATCTACGACAGCGGAAGCGGCTCCGTGGATAAGCCGGTATCGAACAGGCTCAATTGTTGATAACCGCTCTCACGGATCTCACGTGGTATCTGTGTCTTATCGCCCATCAGATTGCGGCAGATATAATCTTCTTCCAGCTTCGTGCGGTACATCATCCTGCCGGAGCAGGTGATAAAATAAAGAGCGCGTTTCAACACAACACCTATCTTCTTGAGATCGGCAAAATCGAGGATGCTGTGACGTCTTGCTTTTACAATGCGGCTGGCAGACTTATAGCCAATACCCGGGACACGGAGCAGTGTATCATAGTCTGCACGGTTGATCTCGACCGGAAAATATTCCAGATGCCGGATCGCCCAGTCACACTTGGGGTCGAGAAAAATGTTAAAGTCCGGCCGCTCCAGACTTAAAAGCTCGTCGGCTTTAAATTTATAATAGCGGAGCAGCCAGTCTGCCTGATACAGACGATGTTCCCGCAAGAGCGGCGGACCGCCGGGCAGTGCAGGAAGATTGCTGTTGTGGGTGACATTCACAAAGGCAGAATAGAACACTCTCTTTAAATCAAATTTCTGATACAGATTCTCGGCAATGCTCACAATCTGATAATCGTTCTCCGGTGTTGCGCCGATGATCATCTGTGTGCTCTGTCCTGCGGGTACGAACTTCGGGGCGTGTCGGTAAAGAGCGACTTCATTCTTATTTTCTGTAATACCGTTCTGAACCATGCGCATTGGCTTCAGGATGGTATTTCTCGACTTGCAGGGCGCAAGCTTTTTCAGGCTGTCTGCGGTAGGCAGTTCCAGATTAATACTCATACGGTCAGCCAGAAATCCTGTTTTTTCAATCAGCAGAGGATCAGCGCCGGGAATCGCTTTCACATGGATGTAACCGTTAAAATGGTGCACTGTGCGCAATTTATAAAGGGTCTGGTATAAAAGTTCCATCGTATAGTTGGGGCTTACCATAATGCCGGAACTTAAAAAAAGACCTTCAATATAATTCCGCCGGTAAAATTCCATCGTCAGTTCGCAGACTTCCTCCGGGGTAAAGGCAGCCCGCCGGACATCGGAGTTACAATTATTCTGGCAATAAGAGCAGTTAAAAATACATTCGTTTGTAAATAAAATCTTGAGAAGGGAAACACACCGTCCATCTGCGGAAAAAGTATGACAGATCCCACTGGAAATAGAGTTGCCAAGGCCGATACCATCACCACTGCGGTCCACACCGCTTGACGTGCAGGCGACATCGTACTTGGCAGCATCCGAAAGAATGGCAAGCTTCTCCATTAAGGACATATTTTGTTGTATATTCATATGATAGAGACACCTCCAATCCGATTGTTTTGCTGGTAAGCTTAAAAAATGGTTTATGAAATTTGACTCGTAAATATACGTTTAACGTATATCAGTTGTCAGCATTAGTATGTGAATAAAATAGAACATATGTTCGATAAAATAAAGAATAGCACAGAAGGGAAGAAAATGCAAGAGAAAACAGAATGTCAATTTTGGCGGCGACATGTTTGCCACTAAAAGCAATTCCAAAAAGACCAATCTTTTTTACACCATGATATTCCATATCGGTAGAGTAATTTTTACTTTGAATCTGTTGTATGGCGCTTGATGCAGTATCAGAAAGTTCCATCTCAGATAGATTCTTACCAGCCTTGAATTCGATAATATAATGCGCCGTGTTGTAATATTCCAAAGTTGTGCTAATTCTTTTGCTCTTAAAAATTTTTTGTCCATAAAATTTCCCCAATCATATAATATATTTCTTATGGTAAACCGTTTTTCGGAAATTATCGAGAAATAAATGCAAGATTTTCGGAAATAAGAATGAAAATTTCTGGAAATTACTATTCCTGAAAAATCGCAATAAAAAAACAATCTTGACATTACATAGGCAATAAGCTACCATAAAAATGCTTAGAGCAAAATCTTTTTTATCAATTGTTTGACATCATATATGCCAAGTCGGCAGGGACTCCAATATCCATGGTTATAGAGAACGATATAAGTGCACTTATTATTGAAAGAAAAACATCGAATATAGTATAATCAGAAGGAGAACGTTATTGATAAAAGAGAAAAATAATAGAAAAACAGATGTAGTATTGAAAAAGTATTGGGAAAATAAAGAACAGTTTTCGGATTTCTTTAATGCGGTACTGTTTGACGGAAAACAGGTCATCAGACCGGAAGAATTAGAAGATATGGATACCGACGAATCTTCTATATTAGAGCATAAGGAATATGCGGAAACAATTAAGGCATCACGTGACAATATCCAGATTTGCAAGAAATCTACTAAATATGGAATCCAGCTTGTTATGTTGGGGTTAGAGAGTCAGGAACATATCCATTATGCAATGCCTATGAGAGTTATGGGATATGATTACGGAAGTTATAAAAAACAATATGACAGCAACGCAAAGAAATACAAAGACAGAAAGAGACTAAATTCAGATGAATTTTTGTCAAAAATGAGAAAAACAGACAAATTTATCCCTGTGATCACTGTTGTTGTTTATTATGGTGAAAAAGAATGGGACGGTGCAGTATCATTGCATGGAATGTTAGATATCCCAGAACAATTTGAACATTATGTAAATGACTACAAAATGATATTGATCGAAGCTGGAAAGAATAATTTAAAACTGCATAATATCAATAATAAAGATTTGTTTCAGTTACTTGGAATGTTGATTGACAAAAATGCATCCCCGGGAAAAAGAAAAGAGCAGGCGATCAATTATGCGAAAGAACATAAAGTAGAGTCTTCAGTTATTTTGACGGTCACAAGCGTTATGAACAGCAAATTAGATTACACAGCGTTAGAGCAGAAGGGAGCGAATGAAATGTTTACTGTATTTGAAGAAACGTGGAAAGAGGGAGAACAGGCTGGAAGAACGGAAGGAAGAACAGAGGGCAGAGCAGAAGAAATTATTGAAACAGGATATGAGTTTGGGCTTTCTGAGAAAAATATTTTAGAACGTTTACAGACAAAACTCAAAATAACTCCACAGAAAGCACAGGAATATCTTTCAGTCTATGCGAAACAAAGAATATAGGCAGTTACACACCAGATTATAAACAACCATTCATTTATTAGAAAAACTACTATCAAAAACCTCGAATTTCCAAAATATAGCACTTTATATAACACTTTTTGTAACGCTTTGAATGTTATAGTAAATATAACAAAAAAGCATACGATGTTTTTTGCAACCTTGATAAAAGTACATCGAAATAGACGTTGAAAAATGGAAGGAAGAGGTTTACGCAGATGAAAAAGGAAATGATGGAAAACGCTACAGGCGTAAAATTAACCAAAAAAGCCAGCAAAAATGTCATCAGATCGTTATCGGTCGGATTGGCAGCAATGATGGCATTATCTACACCGATTGCAGCATTTGCTGAGGATGCAGATGGACAGAATGGCAGTGAAACAACACCGGAAGAGAGTACAACAACTGTAACAACACAGAAATCTGCCGCAGATCAGGTGAAAGATATTCAGCAGAGCGATGCGGCACAGAATATAAAAACTGATACAACTGCAGCAAAAGATGCGGTAAATGCAGCAGTCGATACAACATTTGCGGATGGCAGTGGCGCAGACCAGACGACAAAAGATGCAGCAGGTGAATTAGATACTACCGCAAACGGAACCTTCGAAGGCGGTACAGATGTGAATGTGGCAGAAGAAATGGTTGACAAAACAATGGATCGCATAGAAGATGCGTCAAATGCCGCAGAAAAAACCGACGCAGCTCTTGATAAGGCAGATAAAAAAGCAGACGAGGCAAATAAAATTGCAGATGATGCAAAGAAGGAGCAGCAGGAAGCACAAGACGCATTTGATGAAGCAAAAGCCGGAATTGATTCTGCAACAGACATTGAGGATGCGAAGAATGCTTACAATCAGGCGGCTGGTATTGTAGGTGATGCACAGAAAGCGTATGAGACTGCCAAAGCAGCTTATGACAGCAAGGCAGCTGAATACAATACAGCGTTAGACGAGCTTAAGGCAGCACAGGAAGCTTATGATACAGCAGTTGCCACAGCAAGTACCGAGGCAGCAGCAGCCGCAGCAAATCTTGCAGCCGTCCAGCAGAAAGCAGAGGAGCTTCAGAAGGCAGCAGAGGAGGCAAAAGCAGCAATTCCGGAGCTTACCGATGCACAGAAAGCAGCACTTGAGATTATTAAACTGGAAAGCGAACGTGCAGAGGATACCTCCACAAACTGGAGAAAAGAAGATGAACTGTTCAAAGTGATCCTCAAGAATTACTACATTCCGGAACTTGTCAAGGGAGAACTTGTTGACTGCAAGTGGACCTGGAATCAGAATGATAACAAAAACTATTGCGAGGTGACTTACACAGATGTGGCAGGTGACCAGCATACCGTATATCTGAACTACAAGCTCAACGATACCCGCGATGATCTTGTTATTTTCGAGAAGGCAGAAGAAGTGGTTTCCTATGACGTGAAGGGCACGGACGGAAGCCCTGCATTCAATATCAATGCAGAGAACTTCCCGGCGGATAAACTTCAGAATGATCAGGATACCGCAGTTTATGAGCATAACGGAGTGGTATACACGATCGTAAATATAGGCGGACAGTTCTATGTGGTTGACTCAGCTTCTAAGGACGTTGAAGTGAACAACAACTACAATAGCGAACGATATGAAAGTACCGGTGAGAAAAAGACCACCTATTCAGTGGATGAAAATGGAAAACTGGTCAAAACGGTAAAACAAAACGTTTCCGAGATCACATACACGAAAGCGGACTTATCTTCTGATAAGACATATGACAGTGTCGAGGAAGCAGAAAAGGATCTGGCTGATAAAAAAGCAGCATTGAAAGACGGAGATAAAGATATCGAGATGTCCATGAGCGCAACAGCGGCTGCAGATGTGACCGTAAGCCAGAAAACCACATTTACGACAACCATTGATTTATCGAAAATTGTTGTTGAAATGAAAGTGATCAAAAATGATGGCGATAAATACGAGAAGAAAAATGCCGAGATCGCAGCAAAAGAACTTTTTGCTAAATTCACCAACGAAGAGGCGTTAAAGAAACTGCTTGGCGGTGATTATAAGATCGAAAGTATTAATAAAGACAATGCAAAAGTGAATGATGCAGATCAGTACAAAAATACTTCCGGAAGATGGGTAGATTGGGGTGCAGATTCTGCTGCCTATAAAAACGTATTTTCAGGCACGATTGTTATTACTTATTCACAGACAGTGACTGCAAAAGCAAACGCTGTGGAATCCAAGACAAATGCTGTAAATGCAGCAGATAATAAAAATCTGGAAGAGTTAAAGGATCAGGCATATGATGCTGCAAAAGCAGATGCAGAAAAACTTCTTGGAGATGCAGTTTCCCAGAATAAGAAGATCAAAGACAACCTGAAAGATGGAGAACTGCATATCAATGGTTATGTAAACAAAAAAGGGAAAATGGACTCCAACGTAGCAATCAAAATCCATTATGCCGATGACACATTCACAGAGGGAAAGAAGACAACGGATCAGGCAGTTGTTGACGAGAAGAACAGCTCCACAACCTTATCCGTTTCCTACACCGGAACTTATCAGCAGAAAAATTCCAAGAATCTTGGCGAGCAGACCGTGGAAACACAGAAATACAATCAGACTGCCAAAGCAGAGGAAAAAACAGCTTATACAAGCAACAAATATTATGATGAATATAAGAAAACCGGAGAGATCAATGAAGGAATCTGGCTCACCGGAAAAGATGATAATCGTTTCCCAGGACATGAAAGCTTAAAGAGCTTCTATGATTTCAAAGATGCAGCATTAAAAGCGGAGGCTGAAAGAGCAGAGAAAGTAGCAAAAGCGGATGCGATCATTGACGCAGCAAAGAATGCGGTGGAAAAAGTTAACACAGCAAAAGCAGATGCCGACAGCTTAAAGGAGCAGCTTACAGCACTTCTGGCAAGCCAGAACTACACAGCAGATCAGGTAAAAGAGTTAGAGGGACAGATCAGTGCGGCAGAGACAAAATTAAAAGACGCAGAGAAACTGGCAAAAGACCTGACAGATAAGTTAGGAATTGCAGGAGAAACATTGGCTGATAAGATCGCAGAACTCACCCCTGCACCGGCTCCGGGCGAAGGCGGTTCCACAACGACACCGGGCGGCGCAACTACCCCATCCGGCACTGAAACGACACCGGGCGGCGCAACCACTCCATCCGGCACTGAAACGACACCGGGCGGCGCATCCACAACACCTGCAGGCACTGTAACTACAGCTGCGGCTCCGGCAAGTGCAGTCACAACCGTCACAACAGCCACAGCAGAAGCAGCACCGGTTGAGATCGCAGAGACACCGGTAGCGCTTGCAGCAGCTGCAACACCGGCGGCAGCAACGAGAACAGCAGCGGTTGCAAATGATGTCAATGCAGCAGCTGACGCTGATACAGATGAAGACACAGATGTGACAATTGCGGACGAGGAGACACCTCTTGCAGCGGACGGAGCGCAGGAGAGCACGACAATTGCCGATGAGGAAACACCACTTGCAGCAGAAGCTGGCGCAATGGAAACAATGAAGCAGGAGAAAATGTCCTGGTGGTGGTTACTCATCATTGCACTTCTTGGTGTAACCGGCGAGGAAATGTACCGCAGAAATAAAAAGAAAAAAGCAGAAGCAGCTCAGAAAGATGAGAAATAATTTTCAGATCAATACAAAAGAGTTGTGAAAGACTATCATTAGTCGCGGGGATATCAAAAGGCGCATCCAAAGTGGTGCGCCTTTTTCAAAAATACGCTCATCCATGCTGGCATGATTCACGATTTTATGAAAATTACCTTGTCTGAATCGTTACACACATATTGCAAAAACACCGGATACAGAGTATCTTGAAATCAGCAACCCGATCACACAACAAATTTGTATACAAGGAAACAAAAAATGAAACATAAAAAACAACTCATAATCGGAATCATTCTTGGTACCATGCTTCTTACTTCCTGCGGCAGCGCATCCGGCTCAGACCAGACGACAGCCACAACAGAACAAACAACCGAAGCGGACCAGACAGCAGCCACAACAGAACAAACAACCGAAGCAGAACAGACGGCAGCTACAGCAGAACAAACTACCGAAGCAGCCACGAACACGACCGAAGCAACACAGCAAGCAGAATCCACCGAATACGCCGACCGCAAAAGCATCCTCATCACAGCGACAAACGAGTGTGGCGTTGACATCGGTATGTTTTCCGTGATTGACCCAATCAGCGGCGAGCAGTACAACATCAGTGCGATCGAAGACGGTCAGTCGGTTTCCATGCCGGTAGAATGGCCGACGGAGATCACCGATTTTCAGTGGGCACTCTACAATCAGAACGGAGAACTCTGCGTGGAGGCAACCACAGATATTAGTCAGGCGGAAAACGGAGTTACGCTTCTTCTGACCGGAGACGGCAATCTGGATAATGTACAGGAAATTTTTGAATAACAATTTTACAGGAACAAATCCCGGTCAGAGAGCAGCGGATTTGCGAAAGACAATAAAAACAGGGGGAACCTATCTATGGAAGAAAGAAGAAAAATATCGCGTGTAGCGTACAAAGCAAACGGTGTTGTCGTAATCTGCGATACACAGGAAAAAATTTATGTGGACGTGAAAGACATAAGTCCGTTAGGCATGGGAATCTGTGTGCCGGAGGGGCATGAAGGCCTTCTCGGAAAACAGGTGATCGTTGTGGCAGAAACACTGATCATGTATGCGGAGGTTTCCCGCGAAGAAAAGCAGGAAGACGGCTCCACATTCATTGGTGTGCATGCGATAAAATTTACAGATGACGTTCTGCAGTATCTGTTTTCACACATTGGTTAATATCAGACTAACCTTTTTAATTCGCAGTTTCCGAGCAGGTGATCCCAGAAATGTTCGAGCGGAACATCTTCATACTGGCAGATAATACTGCAGTCCAAAGCTCCATGGGCAACAATCAGTACATTTTTTCCGGAAACAACTTCCGGCGTTAAAACATCGTGGATAAAAGAGCCGCTGCGGGCATACAAATGCTCAAGACTTTCCGCACCATCTACAGCATGATAATGGACAGGATCATGGAACAGCTTATATACCGGACATTCCGGTTTCTGTGTGACATGTTCTGTTCCTTCATACATGCCAAATCCCATCTCGCGGAGGCGGTCGTCCGTCAGGATCGGCGTGCCGCTCCCTTCCAGAAAAATTTCAGCAGTCTCCTGCGCACGTTGTAAGGGAGAACAATAGCAGATATCAAATCGCAGATCCCCATACTTTTTCCGCGCGTCTCTCGCCATCTGGCGACCTTCTTCATTCAAAGGAATATCTTCGATTCCCTGCAGTCGGTGGACTGCATTCCAGTCAGTTTTTCCGTGTCTCATGATATATAACATAATAAACAATATCCTTTCTTCTTATATTATAATAGTAAAAATCATAAACGCATAGTGGGCTCAATTCCTGGTGCGATTGAATTATATCCTATATTTTGTTAAAATGAAACCCTGATCAGAAAACAGCAGCGGCACAAAGTAGGAAATTGCATGACAGCTATTAATTTTACAGGAAAACTACCGATATATGAGTTAGAAAAATAAGCGTTCCGGCATTTACAGAGATCCGGACCGCAACCATGGAAGAACACAAGCTTATGCACACGGAGGTGTAGAACAATGGCAATAGAGGCTATGAAAGGGGCAGGGATGTCCTATGCGGGAAGTTCATCCGCATCAGATGTAAAAGCAGAGAGTCAGGCAAAAGTGGAAACTGCATCCAACACAGCAGCTTCTGACGATCTCATGAAGAAAACCATTCAGATCGACACGAAAGAGACTGACAAAAACGGCAAAGACGGAAACCGGGACGACAGTCAGGCAAAGCAGACGATCTCCGAGAATTCCCAGATCAGGAAAGCAGTTGACGAGATCAATAAGAAGGCGCACAATTCCGAGGCGGTCTTCGGAATACATGATGCAACCAACCGTGTCACCATCAAGATCGTTGACAAAGACACGAAGAAAGTCCTGAAAGAATATCCGCCGGAGAAAACCCTGGACATGATTGCAAAAGTCTGGGAGATGGCAGGATTATTAGTGGATCAGAAACTGTAGATCACTGTCCAGGAGGCAGGAACAGCAATAGACAAGTGACAGATGCAAACAGGAAAAGATATAAACAAGTTACAAAACTGAAAGGAGCAGGATTATGCCAATCAGAATCACAGGTCTGAACTCAGGATTAGATACCGAGTCCATTATCTCAGCACTTGTATCTTCTTATAGTTACAAGACGAGCAAGTATAAAAAAGCACAGACAAAATTATCATGGAAGCAGGAGGCATGGAGTACCTTAAACTCCAAAGTGTACAGTTTCTACAACAATGTTGGTAAATTAAAACTGTCATCTGCCTACAATATGCGTACAGCAAGTGTATCCGACAGCACAAAAGCGAAAGTGAGTGCGACAAGCGGTGCAACCAACGGCGTACAGTCCCTAGAGGTCTTAGAGGTTGCCAAAAGTGATTATCTCACTGGCGGAAAGATTTCAATCAAAGATGCATCCGGTGCGGAAGATAAGACAAAAACCGTTTCATCAGCGTCCACTTTAAGCGAATTAGGGTATACCGGAACCGGTACGATCGAAGTTACCAATAAAGAAACCGGAAAGACAACAAGCATCAGCGTGACCGGTGACACAAAGATCAGCGACTTTGTGAAATCCCTGTCAGATGCAGGTGTGAAAGCCAGCTTTGATGAGAAAAACGGCAGATTATTTGTAAGTTCAGCAAAGACCGGCACAGAAAACGGTTTTGAACTGAAATCAAAGAATGCGGACGGCGATAAGGCGTTGCTGGCATTGGGACTGGCAATGACATCTACTGTATCAGATACCGGCGCAAAAGTGAATGACGATAACAACTGGTCGGCGGCATCGGATGCGAAGATCAAACTGAATGGTGCAGAATACACTTCATCTACCAACGAGTTCACGGTAAATGGTCTTTCTATCACAGCACTTGCCAAGACGAGTGGGGAGATTTCTGTAACCGTAGCTACAGACAGTGAGGGAATCTATGAGCAGGTCAAGGATCTGCTCAGCCAGTACAACTCACTTATTAACGAGATGAACAAGTTATACAATGCAGATTCGGCAAAAGGATATGAGCCGCTGACAGATGATGAAAAGGATTCCATGAGTGATACGGAAGTGGAAAAATGGGAAGCAAAAGTCAAAGATTCCCTGCTCCGCAGAGATGATTCGTTAGAGAGTCTGATCTCGTCCATGACAACGGCGATGTCCAAGGGATATGAAGTCAATGGAAAGACATACTATCTTACTTCTTTTGGAATTTCAACACTTGGTTATCTGAATTCTGCAAAGAATGAGCAGTATGCATACCATATCAATGGTGATGAGGATGACAGCGCAACATCCGGAAAGGAAGATAAACTGCTGGCAGCGATCAAAGAAGATCCGGATTCTGTGGCGGGATTCATGCAGCAGCTTGCAACAGGATTATATGATTCTATTGATAAGAAGATGAAGTCTTCAACCTTAAGCAGTGTATTTAAAGTATACAATGACAAAGAGATGGCTTCGGAATACAGCGATTATACAACCACGATCAAAAAATGGGAGGATAAGCTGTCTGAACAGGAGGATTACTACTACAAGAAGTTCTCAGCGATGGAAACTGCACTGGCAAAACTCAATTCACAGACATCTTCTTTATCCGGTCTGTTTGGATCATGATAACAGGACAATTAACCTGCGGCATTACCGCAGGTTAAATCTGCATAAAGAAAAAAGAAAACACATGGAGGTATTTTCACATGCTTAATCATAATGGCTATGCTGCGTATGCGAATAGCAAAATTATGACCGCATCACCTGCGGAACTGACACTTATGCTCTATGACGGAGCAATCAAATTCTGCAACATAGCAATTGCAGGGATTGAGGAAAACAATATCGAGAAAGCACATAACAACATCCGGAAAGTCGAGAATATCATCTCTGAGTTTCAGGCGACATTAAATCATAAATATGCAACAGCTGATGATTTTAATAATGTATATGTCTATTTGAAAGAACGCCTGATCGAGGCAAATATGAAAAAAGACAAAGAAATCTTAGAAGAAGTGTTAAAACATCTCAGAACCATGCGTGATACATGGAAAGAAGTGATGAAATTGGCTGCTGGCCAGAGATAACCGAAAGGAGAAAGTAATACATCGTGACAGATAATTACATTGGAATCATGATCGAAAGTCTCCGGCGAAAAAAGGATGTCCTGACAGATATATTAAAACTTAGCGAAGAACAAAGCCTTCTGCTGGATGATCCTAATTTAGAACCGGACACATTTGAAAAAAACGTGAATCGGAAAGCAGCACTGATCGATAAATTAGAGCAGCTTGACACGGGCTTCGAAAGTTTATATGAAAAAGTAAAAGAAGAACTTGAGAGCAACAGAGACATCCATAAAGAGCAGATCAAGCAGATGCAGGAACTGATCAGGACACTTACCGAATTGAATATGCAGATTCAGGCAACAGAGGCAAGAAATAAGGAAAAGGCAACCGCCAAATTTGCATATATCAGGCAGCAGGCAAAGGAAATCCGCAGCAGCCAGAAAATCGTAAAAGAATATTATAATAATATGATGCACAAGGCATATAATGAGCCACATTTTTTGGATAATAAAAAATAGAGAGAATAAAAGACCGCACAGATAGAAAGATATTGATTTGTGGGGTCTTTTTAGTTACAATTTTAAGGTAGTAGCCAGAGATTTTGCTATGGTGGCTGAAGAAACATATCAGATAATTATGAGACGTATTAACAACTTAGAAAATAAAAATTAAAAAAGGGGTTAAGTATCTTTCACTTATGCCGATATACAATACAAGTAAGCAAAGAATGCTACTTCGTGAAAACCGAAATGAAGCGTACGGTCAGAGTAGGAACGTTCACAAATAAAACAAATCTACTTCAGCATGGATGCTGAAGCCCAATTCAAGGAGGAAAAATATTATGGCAATGGTAGTACAGCACAATCTTACAGCGATGAACGCTAATCGTCAGTTAGGAATCACAACAGGAGCTCAGGCAAAATCTTCAGAGAAATTATCTTCTGGTTACAGAATCAACCGTGCAGGTGATGATGCTGCTGGTTTAAAAATTTCTGAGAAAATGAGAAGCCAGGTTCGTGGTCTTAACAAAGCTTCTTCTAATGCACAGGATGGAGTATCTTTAATTCAGACAGCTGAAGGCGCTTTAAATGAAGCACATTCTATTTTACAGAGAATGAATGAGTTATCCGTTCAGGGTGCTAATGATACAAACCAGTCTATCGATCGTGATGCAATTAACCAAGAGTTAGATGCATTAACAAAAGAACTTGATAGAATTTCCGAAACAACACAGTTTAATAAACAGAATCTGTTAGATGGAACATTTGCAGACAAAAAGCTTCAGGTTGGTGCAAATACAAATCAGAATATTGCAATATCTATTGATAACATGAATGCTGCATCTTTAGGATTGACAAATATTTCGTATACTACAAAAGAAACTGGTACAGTGCCTACAAAGGTTACATATCAGGGAATGTCATATACTTACGATGCAGCTAAAACACAGGCAAGTAATAAATTACTGGCTGCGTCTGCATTTAAAAAACAGATTTCAACCAATGTTGTTGGTACAGATTTTGCAAAACAGTATGACAGTGAGACAGGTAGCGTTTATTATAATACAAAGGACATTAATGGAAATGATGTCAGAAAAGAAACTGCTGCTTCAGCTGCAAAATTATTAGCAAGTTATGACAAAAAAGTTGCTTCTAATTCTATTAAAGATGGATTTAAGAATTATGTAACAGTAAGTACAGATGTTGCTACAACAGATAAAGATGTTCAGGTTGGACGTCCAAGTGTAGCAGATTATAATGCAGCAAATGCAACATTGTCTGCTGTACAGAATGCTATTAACAAAGTGTCAACACAGCGTTCTGCACTTGGTGCTTTACAGAATAGATTGGAACATACAATCGCAAACTTAGATAATGTATCTGAAAATACACAGTCAGCAGAGTCTCGTATTCGCGATACAGATATGGCGTCTGAGATGGTTGAGTACAGCAAGAATAATATTCTTGCACAGGCTGGACAGTCTATGCTTGCACAGGCAAATCAGTCTACTCAGGGTGTATTATCACTTTTACAGTAGTATTACAAAAAATTAACAGAGATATGTGGCAAAAGAAGCCGGCTCCATGTGGGCTGGCTTTCTTTGTATCTATTAAAAGTTTTTAGCGACTATTGTAAGGAGGCTTATATGTCAAATGATATAGACAAGGTAATGGAGTTGTATAAAGAGGTTAATGAGTTATGTTATCAACAAATAAAAAAAAGAAACAATTCGTATATTAGCAAAGTAAAACAGATGGTGCCCAAAATAGATGGATTTGCTAGCTTTATATTTAAAAGGGAAAATATTATTGTGGATGATGAAACATATGTTATGCTAACAAATGAATTGTCTGCTATATTAAAAGATATTGTAAATGCAATACAGAACGAAGATGAGGTTCTTATGTTAGATTCCCTATTAAATGGATTAAAAAAAATGTTAGAGCTGTTTCTTCCAGAGGAAGGAGAAACAACTGTATGAAAAAGACAATTTTAGAAAGAAATCTGGAAGCTTGGGAACAGCGTTTTCCTGAGAACTCAGTTGAAATAAATAAAAAATGGAATGAATATCAAAATAAGGAAAATAAGGAGTTGCAAATATTACCACAAGTATCAGGCGATGAAAGTATAATACTTAAGGTATGCCAAAAAGGAAGAGAATTATTTCTAGGAGGTAAACGCGGCAACAAAGCGTTGATAGACTTATGGCTAGAGGGTTTGGAAGAAATACAGCCATTTACTTTTTTTTATATTGTAGGATTGGGAAATCCCGAATATATAAAAGCATTAGATGAAAAATATGATAAGAATGTTCAAATTCTGATTTATGAGCCATGCATAGATATTTTCTATAATGTTTTAGAAAATATAGATATAAGCACTATTTTAAAATCAGAAAGAACTATTTTGTTCTTTGTTGATGGAATAAATGATAAACTAATAAATTATTCGCTAGGACAATTGATTACAGCTGAAAACTTTAGTTATATTAAGACTTTTATATTACCTAATTATGAAAAACTTTTTACAACAAAGACCCTGAATTTTGTAAAAATGGTTCGTAGAAAATGTGATACGGAAAAAGTGGGAATTAATACATCTATTAGATTTGCAAATGTTAATGCAGAAAATATTTTGTGTAATGCAAAGTATGTAATTAAAGGGTATAAAACAAGACAGTTTGTCGACGTTATACCAAGGAATATTCCTGCAATTATTGTGGCAGCTGGACCATCATTAAATAAAAATATTTTGGAATTAAAAAAGGCTAAAGGTCGAGCTTTTATTATTGCAGTAGACACTGCCATAAAACCATTATTAAATGCTGGAATAATTCCAGATATGTATGCAGTAGTGGATGGGAAAAAACCATTACATTTAGTGCAAATTGATGGAGCAGAGAAAATACCGCTTCTTACATCGGTATCTGCATCACATGCATTATTGGATTATCATAAAGGAATGAAAGTTTTTTATAATGAGGGATATCCTATCATAAATAAAATGTTTGAAATAAATGGAAAATCATTTGAAACAGTTCCATGCGGTGGATCTGTTGCAACATCTGCGTTTGCGTTTGCTTATATGATAGGATTAAATAGAATTATATTAGTTGGGCAAGATTTGGCATTGACAGGAAATAAGACACATGCGGATGGGACTTTTGAAGAAAAAGCAAATGAGATTGATACGTCAGATGCTATTATGGTTGAAGGTAACGAAGAAAAGTTGGTGCCTACAAGAAGTGATTTTAAAATTTATTTAGATTGGTATAATTATTTTATAAAAGGATGTTTAGATGCAGGTGTTGATTTGCATGTAATAAATGCTACCGAAGGTGGTGCAAAAATTGATAATACAAAAATAATGAGATTAAAAGATGCCATTACTCAGGAATGTACAAAAGAAGTAAACATACAGGAGTGTATGAAAAAGATGTCAACTGTTTTTGATATGACGGAGCAGGAACGAGCTAGTCAATATCTAAAAAAAATACCAGAAGGATTGCATTCTATAAAGACAACCGCTAATGAATTAGAAAAAACATATAAAAAACTGCAAAAGATAACTACGGCAGGAAATATGGATTTGAGAGCTTACCAAAAGGTATTATGTAGAATAAAAAAACTTACGAAACAGGTAGAAAAGAATAAAGAGTGTTATGAGTTGATTTCTGATTCATTGAAGGTTGCAGATTATATTTTAAAGAGTGAACAGCATTTAAAAGTAAATTCATACGAGGAGGAAGGAAAAGAAATTGCAAGGCAGGGATTACTTTATACACAATTATTAAAACAATGTGCAGGATTGCTTGAGGATTTGGCAGAAGAGCAATTAAAAATTTAGTGGGTATGTGAAAGGATAATATAAATAATGGGAAAAATAATTATAGGATATGGGGCTTCGCAATATGATGTGTTACTATATTTTACAAAAGAAATGGCAAAAGGGTTTGAAAAAAGGGCAAAAGAAGTAATATTGGTAGATTTAAATAATGATTATCAAGTTGATTTGATAAGAAAAATTCCGGTAAGCAATATAGAGTTTGTTTTCAGCTTTAATATACCAATATTTTCGATTATACAGGAATGGGTAGGAACTAATATTGTAGAGGTGACATTTTATGTAGATCATCCAATGTATCATCATGAACGACAGACAGGTTCTTTATGTAGAAATGCAATACATGTTTTCGTAGATGAATTTTGGCGTGACTATGCTGATAAATATTATCGCAATTGTGGAAAAAATATAATGTTACCGCATGGTGCAAGTGTAGTTCCTAATAACATAGATTATTTTAAACGAAAATATGATGTGGTTTTATTAGGGGGATATAAAGATCCAAAAGTTATATTGAGTCAAATTATAGCTAAAAGAGGAACAATTTATAAAAATATATCAGTGGATATAATTAATTCATTTTTATGTACAGAAACATGTTCATTAGAAAAAATTGTGGGACAAGTATTTGAAAAATATGATTGGCAATTAGATACAAAGGATATTTCTGAGTTTATGGCAGAATTTCAACTTGAAGATGAATTTATTAGAATGTATTGTCGAGATGCAGTTATTCGTGAATTATTAAAAAATAAAATTTCAATTTCTGTATTTGGAAATGGGTGGGAGAATTTTGAGTGCCAGAATACGGAATATTTAGATATAAATAGTGCAGTTAATTATGATACTGCTCTAAATATTATGGCTAATACAAAAATTTTGGTAAATATTACACCTACATTGAATGCTGGTGCCCATGAGCGTATTTTCTCGTCAATGGCAAATGGTGCAATTTGCTTTACTAATAAAAGCCTATATCTTATGGACAATAATCTTGATCAAGAATGTGTAATGTACTCGTTGTGCGAATTAAATACATTATCAGACATGATAAAGCTTATATTAGCAAATCCAGATAAAGCAACAGTAATTTCAGAACATGCGAAAAAGGTCGTACAGAATAACTATACATGGGAAAACTTAGCACAACAAATTTTAGATGTTGTGGAAGAATATCGTAAAGAAAATTTAAAAAAACTTAAAGCAAACAACCAATTTGATGAACACTTTGCAGCATTAGATAATTATATAACTGGTAATGATATGGAGACTATATATACATATATGAAGAGATGTATTATGTCTCATGAGAATGATAGAACAGGTTATTTTAAAGCAATGATGTCAAGTTTTAATCGATATAAGTATTGGGGAACATTAGATCCTAGCAAGAACGATTATAATCTTCTTGAATTACGTGCAAAAGAAATAAAAGAGCATTGGAACGATTTTAGATGGATATATAACAGTTTACAAGATTGGCGATCTAAAGATATATTAATGAAAATATTGGAAAATTGGCTAACGTATTCCCCTTATTATTTAAATAGCATTCATGATAATACTTATGAGGAATACTTTGATTTAGACATCATTTCATGTACAGAAGATGAAGTATTTGTTGATTTGGGCAGTTATATAGGAGATACAATTTTATCATATATAAACAATATGCATCATTATGCACAAATATATACATATGAGGCATCGGTGGATAATATGTATCAAGTTAAAGAGAATACAAAAAATTATTCAAATATAACATATCGACAATGTGCAGTAGGAAATTATAATGGGCGGGCGTATCTAGATATTAATGATGATAAGTCTGCAAATTGTATCAGTACAAATGGTGGAAATGCTGTAGATATCGTTACGTTGGATAGCGACATAAAAGAAAAGATAACATTTCTAAAAATGGATATTGAAGGAAGCGAGACAAATGCTATTGAAGGGGCAAAGCGACATATAAGAGAGGAACATCCCAAATTAGCCATTGCTTGTTATCACAACAATCATGATATATGGAGACTTGCAAAGCAAATTTATGAAATTGAACCAGGTTATACGTTTTATTTGAGATATTACGGAGGTGCGTTGTATCCATCTGAATATGTTTTGTATGGAATTTATGAAATAGAATAGTTTATAGACAATTTGATTTTGTCGATAAATGAATAGGATATATTAAAATGAAAAATTATAAGGGACAAGAAATTGGTGGGATTAAGAAACTGAAGAAATTAGAGTTTGGAACTGGCAAAAAAGATGTGCATGGTCAACCGGAAGTTGATTGGGTTAAATTTAAAGATACTTGTGCTGATTGTCATGGCTTTGATAAAAGAAACACAGAGGCAAATGGGAGTATATAATAAGAGTAATACTTCCATATGGAAGCATATTAATTAGATATGGAAGTGAGATAGGACATTATACTGCATCTAAGGGAACAGAGTATGCTAAGTTAGCATTACCATACAAACAAGAGACAATAGAATACAATGAATATCAAGTAACTCATTCAGATGGATTAAAAGTTTGTGAAGTTTATAAGGGGAAAGTGGCTCCGGCATTTGATAGTGAAGGTGGAGCAATACAATATTATCATCCAATTACAATTCGAGAATCTGTTAGAAAGGGAATATTAAGAAGAATTGATTTATGAAAAAAAATACATATGTTGTCAATACAAAATTAAATCCTAATAAATATTATATGGATAAATTAGAAAATTGCTTGAAGAAATGTAGAATACCAAAGCAGTATTACTCTATTGGACAATATGCAGAAGAAGCCGTATGTTATAGAACGTAAGGGAATGAATTGGATATTGTACGAGGGCGAAAAAGGGAAAAAACACAATGTAAAACAGTATGACAATTGGCACAAGGCATATAGTGATTTTTTTCCCGAATTGCAGAAAGCGATGAGCAGGAGCAAGAGATGTGTCGTATGATGAAATCAAATAGAAGAATGCATGTTGCGAGTCGACCATCAAAGGAAATAAGATTAATGGTAGATTGTATTGTGAAAAATAAGCAAATAATTACCAAGCAAAATGGTAAAAAGAGTATAAAAAGGGCATGCTATAAAAATTTGTTAAAATAAAAGCAATATTCTGTATATTACATTAGTAGAATATATATTTGGTAGTTGGGAGATATATAAGAAAATAGTATTAAACTTGGGGAAATGTGAATGAAAATAACAATAATCGCCGAAGCCGGTGTAAATCACAACGGCAGCTTAAAACTTGCAAAACAAATGGTAGAGGAAGCAGCAAAGGCAGGAGCAGACTATATAAAATTTCAAACATTTAAGCCGGACAAGCTTGTTTCAAAATATGCACAGAAAGCAGATTACCAGAAGAAAACAACGGGCAATAATGAATCGCAGTTACAGATGTTGGAGAAACTGGCATTATCATATGATGATTTTGTGGAATTGAAAGAGTATTGTGAGCAGATTGGGATTGGTTTTCTGTCCACACCATTTGACGAGGACAGTATCCGGTTTCTTGATAGTCTGGACATGGACTTCTGGAAGATACCTTCCGGTGAGATCACAAATTATCCGTATCTGGTTCAGATTGCGCAGACAGGCAGGGATATCGTGCTTTCTACCGGAATGTGTGAGATGGATGAGATAGCGGATGCAATGAAAGTATTGGAAGAGAATGGAGCAGGGAATATTTCGCTGCTCCATTGTAATACAGAATACCCGACACCATACGAGGATGTAAATCTGCTGGCAATGAAGCAGATGCGAACAGCCTTTAAAAAGCAGGTGGGATATTCGGATCATACGGTCGGGATTGAGGTGCCGATTGCAGCAGTGGCATTAGGTGCTGAAATTATTGAAAAGCATTTTACGTTAGATAAGAATATGGAAGGACCTGATCATAAAGCAAGCCTTGAACCATTGGAATTATCTCAGATGATATGCTCTATCCGCCATATTGAAAAAAGTCTGGGGGATGGTAATAAGAAAAGAACTGCTTCGGAGCAGCACAATATAGCAGCAGCGAGGAAGAGCATTGTCGCCAAATGTGCGATTTCTAAGGGAGATATCTTTTCAGACAAGAATCTGACAGTAAAAAGACCGGGAAGTGGAATCAGTCCGATGTGCTGGAAAGAGTTGATCGGCACAAAAGCACAAAGAGACTACGTGGAAGATGAACTAATATAGGACAGATAAAAGTGGATGGACGTTATATGAAGAAAATTGCAGTGGTTACCGCAACAAGAGCAGAATATGGGATTTTGCGGCCATTAATATGCCGGTTACAAAAAGATACAGAGTTTGAATTGCAATTGATTGTTACAGGCATGCATTTATCCGAAAAGTATGGCAATACACAGGTGGAGATAGAGAAAGATAAAATACCTGTTTTTAGAAAAATACCGATTTTGGAAGATGGAAACAGCGCATATGATGTTTCAGTTACAATGGCAAATGCACTTTGCAGATTTGCAGGATATTTTAGGGACGAAAAACCGGACATGGTAATTGTTCTTGGTGATAGGACGGAGATATTGGGCATATGTGCGGCTGCAATGAACGAGGGGATTCCAATTGCACACCTGCATGGAGGAGAACTGACAGAAGGTGCAGTAGATGACTGTGTAAGGCATGCAGTGACAAAGATGAGTTATTTGCATTTTACGGCATCTGAAATGTACCGGAAGCGAGTGATTCAATTGGGAGAATCACCGGACAGGGTATTTAATGTCGGAGCTTTAGGTGTCGAAAACATTTTGCATGCAAAATTGTTTTCTTATGAAGATATATGCAGGGAAATAGGGATTCCAATCAATCAGAAATATGTTGTTGTGACGTTCCATCCGGTAACACAGGAGCCTGGAGAAGAGGAACACCAGACACAGGAATTAATAGCGGCAATGAGGGAGAAATCCGGGTATTTTTATTTGATGACGAAAGCAAATGCAGATGCTGGCGGACAGAGAGTGAACGAATTATTGGAAGATTTTTCAGAGAAAGTACCTAATGCAAAATTAGTATCATCATTGGGAATGGTTCGGTATTTAAGTGCATTAAAATACAGTGAATTTGCATTAGGGAATTCTTCAAGTGGGATTATTGAGGCACCTGCACTTGGGATTCCGACAGTTAATATTGGAGAGCGGCAAAGAGGCCGGCTGATGGCAGATACGATTGTGCAGTGCAAACCGGAGAAAGAACAGATCCTTGGGGCGATGGATGAAGCTGCTGCAATGCCACATAGGGTATCGACACTTTATGGGGATGGAGAGACATCCTCCAAAATTGTAGCAATATTAAAGAATTTTTTGCTTTATGATAAAATTAATTTGAAAAAGAGATTTTACGATTTGGAGTAGTATGAGAAACATAGCAATTATCCCAGCCCGAAGTGGCTCAAAGGGATTGAAAGACAAAAATATTAAAGAACTAAATGGCAAACCACTCATGGCATATACCATTGAGGCTGCATTAGAATCAGGGATATTTGATTGTGTGCATGTGTCGACAGACAGTGAGAAATATGCTGAAATAGGAAGGCAGTTCGGGGCAGATGTTCCTTTTCTGAGGGAAGCGGAACTGGCTGGAGACAAGAGCAGTACCTGGGATGCGTTACGTTATGTGGTACAGGAGTACCGGAAACGAGGAAAAGAATTTGAACTGGTAACTCTGTTACAGCCAACTTCTCCGATGAGAAACGCACGGAATATCAGGGAAGCATATGAGGTATTTGAACAGAAATCTGCGGATGCGGTCATTAGTATTTGCGAATTAGAACATTCCATTCAGATATGCAACAAATTAGGCGAAAATGGTTCAATGTATAATTTTATTGACAGCAATAAAGTTGGAGCCAGACAATTGTCGGATACTTATTATCGATTGAATGGAGCAATTTATATTCAGAAAACAGAGCTGCTGATGAATAAGCAGAATTTTTATAACGAAAAATCTTATGCCTATATTATGGATCAGAGACATTCTGTTGATATTGACAATGAACTTGATTTCTTATTTGTCGAGGCATTAATGAAAGACAATAAAGATTAATTTTTGCAGTCAATCATCCGATATATAGACTGTAACCTATCATGGAGCGATAGGAAAAGAACATGGAGGTTCGTCTATGAAAACAGAACAGTTGATAACATTTCTGATTTCCCCGGAGCAGACAATCGTAGAAGCAATGCAGAAGATAGATGCGAATGCGAAGGGGATTCTTTTTATTACCAATACAGATAGAAAATTAATAGGAGCGATCACCGATGGAGATATCCGCCGCTGGCTGATTAAGACAGGAAATCTGCAGGAACAGATAAGCCGCCTTATGAACCGTAATCCTAAGTCCGTGTATCGAAGGGAAGTGGCGTCTGCGCAGGATGTGATGAGACGATATTCGATCACGGCATTGCCTGTGCTCAATTCAAAAGGGATTGTGATTGACATTCTTTTTGAACAGGAACAGAAAACTGAGGTGAGGGAAGGAAGTCTCTCTTTAGATAAAGTGTCGGTAGTCATTATGGCAGGAGGAAAGGGAACTAGATTATATCCTTATACAAAGATTTTGCCCAAACCACTGATCCCGATTGGGGATATTCCGATTATGGAACGTATTATTGACAAATTCAGGGATTTCGGTGTGACGGATTTTTATGCGACTGTCAATTACCGCAAGAATATGATCAAATCATATTTCAATGATACGGCAAAAGATTATGAAATAAAGTATGTAGAAGAAAATCAGCCATTAGGAACAGCAGGAAGCCTGCGGCTGATAGAAGAAGATTTTGAACAGCCTTTTATCGTGACGAATTGTGATATACTGATCCACGCAGATTACGAAGATGTCTACCGGTATCACAGGGAAAGCGGCAATGAACTGACAATCGTTTCTGCACTTAAGAATATTGTAGTACCCTATGGTGTTATCCATTCCAGTGAAAATGGTGCAGTGCAGTCTATGGAGGAAAAACCGAAGCTGTCTTATTTTGTAAATACTGGTATGTATATACTGAATCCGGAATTAAAGAAGGAAATTCCAGAAGATACTTTTTATCATATGACAGATCTGACAGATAAGTTGTTGAAGGAAAACCGGAAGGTTGGTATGTATCCGATCAGTGAAGATTCGTTTCTTGATATGGGTGAATTTGAAGAGATGCACCGGATGGAGAAGAAATTGGACTTGAAGTCAGAGTAATTACAGGAAATAAAAGGTTTACATAACGTTGGATTTGATGATAGTATGCAACCATATGAGCAAAGGAAAAACTCTGACAGAGCGATTTGGCGAATGTAGGCTGAATAGATAATAAAGTATATATAAATAGACGAAAGAACGAGGAATATAGAATGAAGAAAGTACTTGTAACAGGGGCAGATGGATTTATTGGAAGCCATCTGACAGAAAGCTTATTAGAAAAAGGTTATGATGTAAAAGCATTTACATATTACAATTCATTTAATACATGGGGATGGTTAGATACATTACCAAAGGAAAAATTGGATCAGATTGAAGTATTTAGTGGGGATATCAGAGATCCCAATGGTGTGCGTGAGGCAATGAAAGGTGTAGATCAGGTTTTTCATCTGGCGGCACTGATCGCTATTCCATTTAGTTATCACTCACCGGATTCCTATGTTGATACAAATATCAAGGGAACTTTAAATGTTTTACAGGCAGCTAGGGACTTAGGAACAGAGAAAATTATGGTGACATCCACATCGGAAGTATATGGAACAGCACAGTATGTTCCGATTGATGAGAAGCATCCGTTTCAGGGGCAGTCGCCGTATTCTGCAACAAAAATTGGGGCAGATCGTCTGGCAGAGAGCTTTTACCGCAGCTTTAATCTTCCGGTTGCAATTGTCCGACCGTTTAATACGTTTGGACCAAGACAATCGGCAAGAGCGGTCATCCCGACGATCATTACACAGCTTTTGGCTGGTAAAGAAGAGATCAAACTTGGTTCTTTGACACCAACGAGAGATTTTAATTATGTGAAAGATACAGCAGCAGGATTTATAGCAATCGCAGAGTCGGATAAGACCATCGGACAGGAGATTAATATAGCGACACAGCGTGAGATTTCCATTGGAGATCTGGCGAAAGAAATTATTGCACAGATAAATCCAAGTGCAAAAATCGTATGTGATGAACAGCGTTTACGTCCGGAAAAGAGCGAGGTAAATCGCCTGCTTGGAGCGAATGCGAAGATAAAAGAATTAACAGACTGGAAGCAGCAGTACACGTTTGAACAGGGAATAGCAGAGACAATCGCATGGATCAGACAGAATATGGATGCATATAAGACAGATATTTATAATGTATAGAAGCTATCATGATGTAAACTGGATCTGTGAGCAAGATTGACAGATGTGTTTTTAATAAAGGAAAGAAGGAAGAAGAAAGTGAGTCGATTTATCCCATTGTCAATTCCGAATTTTGAGGGAAATGAGAGAAAATACGTAGATGATGCAATAGATCAGGGCTGGGTATCTACAGGCGGAGCCTATATTACAAAACTAGAAGAGCAGATGGCAGGATTTCTTCATGTAGAAAAAGTGGCTGCCTGCCAGAGCGGCACATCTGCATTACATTTGTCGTTATTAGAATGTAATGTACAGCCGGGAGATATGGTGATCGTGCCGACATTGACGTTTATTGCAGCAGTGAATCCGGTGCATTATCAATTTGCAGAGCCTGTATTTATGGATTGTGATGACAGCTTATGCATGGATCCGGTCAAGCTGCGGAAGTTTTGCGAAAAAGAGTGCCATGTAGAACAAAAACAATTAATTCACACGGCTTCTGGCAAGAAAATAAAAGCGGTTATTGTAGTGCATGTGTTTGGAAATCTGGCAGATATGGAAAGCATTATGGATATAGCGGAAGAGTATCATTTAAAGGTAATTGAAGATGCTACAGAAGCGCTGGGTTCACATTACACGGAGGGACGTTTTGCCGGAAAGTATGCGGGAACGATCGGAGATTTTGGGGCATACTCATTTAATGGGAATAAGATCATTACAACCGGTGGCGGAGGTGCAGTGACAGCAAAAGATGCAAAAACGGTTGCACATATGCAGTATATTTCCACACAGGCAAAGGATGATCCGCATTATTATATTCATAATGAAGTCGGATATAATTACCGCATGACCAACTTACAGGCTGCTCTTGGAGTGGCGCAGATGGAAGAATTACCTGAATTTATAAAGAGAAAACACAGTAATTACGAATTGTATCAGAAATTGTTTGAGGGATTTACGTATGGAAAATTACTTGGTTTTCGAGAAGGAACATATTCAAATCAGTGGTTTTATTCGCTTGAAATTCCAATGGAAAGAGTGAATGGTTCTTTAAGGGATATCATCACAAAGCTGCAGGAAAGAGGTGTACAGACAAGGGCAATCTGGGGATTGATCCATGAACAGCTGCCATATCAGAATGCGATAACATATGAGATGGAGAAAGCACCTTATTATAGTAAATGCATCTTGAATTTCCCAAGCAGCACACAGATCACAGAAGATGATATAGTTTATGTTGTGGAACAGATCAAGAATGTATTGATGTCATAAGGGATGGTAAAATGCAGGATATTATTTTAGTTGGTTCCGGTGGCTGTATGAGGGAAATTGTGTGGCAGATACAGGAACGGAATAAATCAGCAGAAAATTGGAATATATTAGGATATGTAGATAGAATGCCGCTGGAAGAACACAGTAGAGTTACAGTGGGAAATCAAATCATAAAGTATATTGGAAATGATGATTATTTACTGGCAAGAACAGAATTAACAAACGTGGCAGTCTGTGTGGGAGAGCCAAAGCTTCGAAAAAAAATTGTAGAGAAATTGAAAAATAATAAAAATATTATTTTCCCGAACATAATACTTGGTGATACAAGAATTTGTGATGATGTGCAGATGGGGAAAGGCTGCATTATCAGTATGGATGCAAGAATATCAACTAATGTAACGCTTGGGAGTTTTGTTTTTATGAATACCGGAAGCAAAGTATGTCATGACGGAAAGTTAGGTAATTATGTAACATTAAGTCCGGATGTCACATTAGCAGGAAATGTGATAGTCGGCGACAATACAGAAATTGGTATGGGTGCAAATGTGATACAGGGTATTACGATTGGAACGAATACTGTGATTGGTGCAGGATCGGTAGTCGTGAGAGATATCGAAGATCATTGTAAGGCAGCCGGAGTACCAGCGAAAGCCTTTAGATGATAATAAGTCTAAAGGCTTTTAAAAGTTTTAAGAGAACTATTTCATTTGCGAATAAGATGGGTTATACTGCTTTATTATTTTTATGTAAAATAAGAATGGAAAACACTAAATGGAATAAAAAATGTACAAATGGAAATTATAATTGAATCACAGATGCTTTTGTAGTACTATAATAGTGTTTACAAAAAACTGGAGGTAAATTATGAGGGAATATGTTGTTCGGTTATCATCTTTAACAGTAGAAAATATAAAAAATGTAAAAAAAGGTACTATTTTTATGCCTTTGGCAAAGGAAAGAAAGCCGAAATTAGGAGGAGCAGAGATATTAGGCATTTATGGGCAGAATGGATCTGGAAAAACAGCTATTGTCGATACTCTTTTTTTCTTACAACGTATCATGATAGGCAAGGAATTGGATCAAAATCTGATAGACTACATTGACATTGATTCATCAGATGCCAAAGTGAATGCTGAATTCAAAATTTTTGGACCTAATATTCTTTTTGAAGTTGGATATTATATTAATCTGATTAAGCAAAATGGGGAAGTTAAAATCAGCAGAGAGTATTTAAATTGTGCAATTAGTAAGGATGACATTAGAACAAATAAAAATATTTTTATAGATTATAAATATAGTGAGGCGGACTGCATTTTTAAACCGCAGAAAAGATTGGATGAAGTGGTTGGCAAAAACCAAGAGACGAAAACGGATCTTATTGTTGCAAGAAAAATAGCGGAAAAAAGTAACTGTTCTTATATTTTTGGGGAAAGCAGCAGAGAGATACTTTGCAAGGAATATAACAATGATTTTAAAAGTTATGGAATTGTAATTCAGGAATTATTTGATTTTGCACTGAAAGATTTATTTGTAATTAGGAATACTCATTCAGGGATGATAACTGCGAACTTTTTATTGCCAATGGCTTTTCGTGTGGAAAGTGATAGAATAGGGATGAAAGGTGATTTTGCAATTCCGCTTATGAAACCTGCTGTGCTTGATGCAGAAAAGAAAGAATTACTGCATACGATTGTGGAACAAATCAACACAGTACTATGCACAATTATTCCCGGAATGAGGATTGAGGATAAAGATTATGGACAGCAGGCTTTGGATTCAGGGGAAGATGGATGGAAGATAGAATTAATGTCTGTCAGAGAAGGAAAAAGACCGATTCCTATTCGAATGGAATCAGAGGGTATTATCAAAATAATTTCTATATTAAATGCTTTGATTCAGGCTTTTGCAAATCCATCCATTTGTTTGGTAATAGATGAATTGGATGCAGGAATTTTTGAATATATGTTGGGTGAACTTTTGGATATCTTTCAAAAGAGTGCAAAAGGGCAGTTGATTTTTACTGCTCATAATCTTCGGGCATTGGAGATGCTTAACAAAGAGAGTATTATGTTTTCGACCGTTAATCCAAATAATAGATATATTCATATGAAGAATGTAAAGGATACCAATAACGTTCGGAGCATGTATATTAGAAGTATTACACTCGGAGGACAGGACGAAATTATTTATGATGAAACTGATAGCTTAAAGATTGCAAGAGCATTTCGAAAAGCAGGAAGGAGCCTGCGTAATGAGTGAAAAGAAAGTGGTAGCGGTTATTGTTGAGGGACCGAGCGATGAGAGCGCAATCGGAAGCATTTTGAAAGAGTATTTTTCTTCAGAAGAGGTTCAGTTTGCAGTTGTGCATGGAGATATTACATCTGATGATAATACAACTGTAGATAATGTTATAAGCAAAATATGTATTCTTGTTGATGGGATTAGAAAGAAATATGGATACGAATGGAAGCATTTTACTAAAATTATTCATATAGCCGATACAGATGGGGCATTTACCAGAGGATGTGTGCGGGAAGGAGAAGCAGAGGTGGAAGATATTCAATATTATGAAGAGTATATGGAAGCCCCTAATGTGGATGCAGCAGAGAGAAGAAACGAACATAAGTCGACTATAATGTATAAATTATATTCAACGGGAAAAGTACATGATATTTACTATAGATTTTATTACAATTCCTGTAATCTCGAACATGTTTTATACAATCAACTCAAAGACTTTTCTGACGAGGAAAAGATGGAATTATCCGATGATTTTGCTGATAAGTATGAAGGAAAAGTTCAGGATTTTATAGAATTTATTTCTGGGACAGATATTGCAGTTCCCGGGACATATAAGGAGACATGGAAATATATACAAAAAGACAAAAATTCACTTCAGAGACATTCGAATATGCATTTGATTTTTGAGTAGAATTATTAATATTAGACGTACCAAATTTCTTAATCAGATACAGCTTAAACTGAGGAGATAATCATCTTCTTCAATTTGCAATACTTGATTTTTGTAGCATCAACATTAAGTTTTCCCACAATTAACCATCCGTACTCCATGAAGATTCAGACAGTAAGTAAGGAGCGGTCGATGAGAGAGTCATTGGAAATGAAAAGGGCATGGCGGTAGAGCTTGAAGTTCTTTCAGAGGCAGATAAAAATAGAAAGTTTTATGCGAACTATTTCATTTGCGAATAAGATGGGTTATACTACTATTAATGATAATGAATGAAAATCTTAACTTCCAATAGAAGTTGATACTCAATCGAAAATAAATGCTCAAAACGGACAGAAAATCAGCGATTTTCTGCCCGTCTCTTACTATAATGAATGAGTATGACAAGGTATATAAGCCGGACAAGAAATATAACATTCCCAAGAGAACCACGATAGAAAGAAGTGTGAAGATGATGATGCCACTATACTTTGGTGTAAATGGAACCACTGTTGAACGAACTGTTTTTCCATCGGACGAAAGAAACAGAAGTATGAGAGTTTATACCGGGGATGCATTGGCAGGAAAAATGCTGGTTGCATTTGTTGCTCTGATCATCAGGAACCGCATGTATACAAAGCTTAAGGATGAAGAAGAAAAACTACGATTGGAACAATACTTGCAAAAGAGCTGGGGTATAGTTTTTATGATCTGGACGAGGAAGTAAAGAAAGAAATTCAGATGACTCTTGAGGAGTTTGTACATACAGAAAATCTTCACTGGAGAGACCCAAAAAGAGGCTGAATAATTAAAAAGATACTATCAAAGGAAGAAAACATGGTTTTTGTAATTTCACCAATATCATATACAGATAATTTCGGCAAGCGCATAACGGAAGATAACATACTTTCGATTAAACTTGTAGATACCCCGGCTAATATATTTGACAGACTGTTTTTTAGCGATACAGATGACACAATATATAAGGATGATGACTACAAAAATCAACGTCGAGACTATTACATGTCTGATATTAAAGCGGACCTTGAATGGTATGGAAATGTTTATTCCAAAATAGGAGTAAAAAATAGATTTGAGATAAATAATGACTCTCCTAAAACAGTCGTAAAAAGATTAATTAAAGAATATGGGCTAAGTGAGTGATGACAGACTGTTTGAGTGGTAAAATTTTAGGGAGTTAAGATATAAGGCACCAAGTTCAAATAGAGTGTTCATCATTAAAGAACAAAAGTAGAAAGTGGCAGTGATGGCGCTCAAAGATGCGGAAAGAGCGTGAACGCCTGAAAGTCAGAAATTAGCAAATTGAAGATATGTTTCTGAGTCTTTACATCGGAAAGGTTAAAGGCGTGATCTTTGAGCAGCGGTTTATGAAGCTGACTGTCGCCATGGGGCAGGAACTGATGCAAATACTTCAGCAGTCTGACGTTCAGGAAGGTGAAGGCACCTTTATCCGGGAAATTCGGCAGTATGCAGCCATTCAGGAGCTAGATGAAATGGTACTGGAACCGCCTAATCAGTCGGATTCTGGTAGGCGAGGTTAAAAAGACGGATGACCAGAAGGTGCAGGAGGTCGGGAGTATGTACAATTTGTAGGGAAAATTTTAATATAAAATGTTTGTTTTAAAATGATAAAAATATATTGATAATTAACAATTATTTGAAATGGCTATCAGTATATTGTGTTTAATGTGGGGGCAAAGGATGAAGATTAAAATGAATCCACAAGAGGTTATTGCTATAATTATTCAGGCTATAACAACAACTTTTTTAACAGCAAAAGGAATAGACCAGCGTTCAGCAGAGTTTACGGGTAATTGTATCGGAGAAATCGTTAAAGGCTTGTCACTAGCTGACCAAAATCCAGCTGATCAAATGAAAGCTGTTCTTCAAAAAGCTGTTGACAATATGTTGTTGAGAAGTGATATTACACTTCCTAATGATTGTTATGATCTGCTCAAAGATTCATTGACATCCTCCAATATGATTTGGGAGTATATTTGCGCACCTAATACGAAAGAAGCGTTACGAAAATATGTAATAAAAGTTTGTAATCAGTCTATTGATTGTGATACAACTACGCTCCAAACAAATGAAATTGTGGAGAATATTATGTCGTATATAGATGACATGATTATAAAAAATCCCAATCTGCAGGTATATACAATTTATCAGTGGGTGCGAAAACAAAACTCTCAGCTAACGGTTTACACTGCCAACGGGAATTATGCCCAAAGCTTTACTGAACCATTATTTTTGCATAAAGAAAGGAAAAATACTAAAGTTAATTTGCTAAATCTTTTCGTCCCACAAAAATATTGTGATTCAGATGGAATAGTTCATGATGACCTAAAAAATGCACTCGTAAACTTTATAAATAGTAGCACAGCAAATCTTCTGTTTATTGAGGGTGATGGCGGAAGTGGAAAGACGACGTTAGTGTCATGGATGAATTATCATTATAGCGTTGGCGATAAAATTGCAGACAAATTATATAAAAGTAGACCTCTTATCACCATTAGGCTGCGAGACTTAAACAAAAAAGATGTTGTCCCGAACAAAGATCTTTGGTTAGCTATTCGAAATTATATGAGAATATCTTCTTTGGATGAGCTGGAATCATTGTATCCAAGTGCTGTTGTGATTTTAGATGGTTTTGATGAACTATGCATGATAGAAGGGCTCCATGATTATGAAGAACTAATCTATAATATGGTTCATTGTGAATTAAAAAATTATAAATTTATCATTACGACAAGGCCGAAATTTATTTACAGAGATATTATATTCACAAAACTGCAATATGAATTGAACTACTCAATTGAATATATTTATTTGCAACATTTTGATCAGGAAAAACGCGTGGAATGGCTTAGGCACTACACTTTGCCAGATTATTGTGGAGAGCATATAGATGATTTCGTTAAAAACTATATTTTGGGAATAGATACAGATTCTGATTCTTGTATATCAGATACACCAATGACTCTTTATATGCTTGCCGCAAAAAATACAACAGTGGAAATGCTTGAGAATAATTGGTATTTATATCATCACATATTTTATTATGATCTCAGCGAAACAGAATATAACAAAATGATCCCAAATCCAAATCGGAGATATGCACATAGCATTTCTCAAATAAGAGATGCAATTTACCAAGTAAGTGAAGAAATTGCGTATTGCATGTACAGGCAGAACAACCTAAATTTCTATCTTAAAGAAGATACTCTACGATGTATTGTTCAGCAATTAAGTGATAGAATTCCTACAATGAAAGATGCTGATATGAAGTCTGTACTAGAACGTTCGTATGCTTTGTGTTGCTATTGGAAAACCACTTCAAATCGGGGGGCTGTTGAATTTCTTCATAATAATATCCGAGATTTTTTCTTGGCTGAAAAGATTTATAGATCACTCAATCAACTTATAATGGATTTTCAAGGGATAGTGAGATTAAATGCCACGCAAAAAATGCAAATAGTATCAAATTTATGTAGTATATTTCAACATGGAATATTAGAGACAAAAGTAACGGAATTTATATTACTGAGAGCTATATATTATTCTAGGACACAGGGTATTGACTTTTCAAAAATTGAATATGAGAAGCATATTCTTTCAAGTACAGTTGGAGAAATCTTTTCTAATAAAGAATACTATAAGGAGTTATTGAATTGTGACTATGATGGCAATTTGCTTCAATTAGCAATAAATGTCATTACCTGTATAGTACAAGTATGTCGATGTGCTTGTGAGCCTTATTTAAGCAGAAGAAAAAAGATCCCATGGCAATTTGATGACTATATTAGTATTATTTTCAAAGACATTTTTAGTCAAGTACCTATAACTCTAACATCAGACAATATGATTGCCTTGGGAAGTCGTGGAAGATTTTTGAGTCTGCATTTAAAGGGATGCGATTTGAGAAATATAGGTTTTCAATATTCTGATTTATCTGGATCAGACTTATCAGATACGGTATTATGTGGATGTGATTTTACATCTTCAAATTTAGATTCAATTGATTTTACAAACGCGGACATGCATTATGCGTGTCTTAAATCCGCAAAATTAACCAATTGTATATTCACTGGAGTGGATTTGCGTGGTACAGATCTTCCAGATGGATTTTGCAGTATGGATCAGAATGAGCAAATTCAGCACTTGAAATCACTTAAAATTCAAGGACTGAAAATATAATTCATGGAAACTATATTCCAAAATTGGTTGTAATGGGTACCATTATACAGTGCTCATTAATAGAATTGCACTGGCAAAGAACATATGGAATCTATGCGTGTTTTTTGCGATTCCACAATATATAACTTTTGAGTATCCAATCTGCTCCTTTACACTGAGAAATGGATGCTCGACTTTACAGTAAACTGTGGACTTTTCATGTTCCATTTTTGTCCAAGTTAAGTCTTTTGAAATCATTCGTCATTTTGAGACTGGAAGAACATTTATTTGCTCGAAATTCAATCTTAGAATTTTTTCTCATCATCTTTAATTGTGGTGAAATTTCTGGAAGTTAAGACTATATTAATTTGGGCGCAGAGCATATGTGTACTACCTGTAAAGTATATCCGCAAAAAAATTGGGCATACGGTGATATTACTTTTGTAGGTAAAGGCATTTCATGCCCGGAAGTTGCTCGTATTTTATTTGAGGCAGATGCTCTGCTAGAATTTGGTTTCACGGAAGATTTATCGGTTGCAAATGAAGAAGTGGACTGCCGTTATTGTTGAGTTTGATCTGATGAAGATGTTAAGGCGATAGATGAGTTCCAGCATAAAATATAGATACGCTAAGTGTGGTGTGAGAAATTATTTTATTTTTAATTGAAGTCTTTATAGAACACTTGACACACTATCGATTGATAGTGGATGTGATGTGTATTATGGATGTGATAACTATTAAAATTCCTGTTCGATTAGAAAAGAAAGACGTAATGGCGTTTTTAGAAGAACTGAAAGGATTAGCAATGAACGGAGAAAATCTTATTAGACAAATCAAAATGGAGTGTCCACTCTGCGATAAAGTTCATGAGATTGAAGAAAGAGCACGTATTGCTAAAACAATTATTAAAGGCGAAGAAGTTTATTACGAGGAAACCTACTGCTTTTGCCAGGATAGTGACGAGGATGAAAATGAATTTGTAACTGGTAAGATGGAGAATAATAATCTTTTAAATTCACGCAATGCATACAGGAAGGCACATAGTTTGCTTACATCTGATCAAATTGTGGCTATAAGAGACATGTATGGTTTATCTCAAGTTGATTTGGCTAAATTACTGGGCTGGGGAGAAGCTACAATTTCTAGATATGAGAGTAAAGCTATTCAAGATGAGGCATATGATAATATGCTTAGGATTATAAAAGAGAATTCTTTGGCTGTGCTTGAATTATTACAAAAAATGCGGACAAATTTACGGCATTAAAGAGAATTAGAATAAAACAAAAAGCAATGGAAAGTCTTGATTCTTCTGGAAGAGAATTTTTGGCGCATCAATCATTGGAGAGTGAATACGTGAATTATCAAGAGCCTTGTGATGCGAATGGAAATACTTTGTTAAATATTGATAAATTAGAAGCTGTTATTTCGTATTTTGCAAAAAGAGTTGACAATTTGTTTAAAGCAAAATTGATGAAAATGTTTTGGTATGCAGATTCTTTGTTTTTTAAGAAAAACAATAAGACAATAATGGGATTAGTATATTGTCATGATACAATGGGAGCTTTGCCAGTTGGTCATTATAAAATCGTTGGATTAGAAAATGTCCATATGCAAGAAGAGGGATTTGAAATAACAAAATACCATTTTCTTGCTAATGAAAAGATAGACGAAAATATTTTATCAAAAGAGGAAAGAGAAGTATTAAATGCGGTAATAAGAAAATTTGGAATATTAAGATCTTAAGAAATTGTAGAATATATGCATGATGAAATTGCGTATACAGCAACGAAAGATAAAGAAATTATTCCGTTTAGTTTGGCTAAAAAAATACGAGATTTTTAGTTATGTAAGAGGAAACTCTTAATATAGAAAAGCCAGAGTAGAAGCTCTAGCTATTCTCTTGTTAAAGGTTACCCTTCAACATTATTCTTCGCAAAAATAATGATATCAAAGGGGAACATCTTTTGCAAGGAGATTTTGCAAAGGGGTAAAACATTAGCAAATCATAAAGCTAAAAGTCATTAATAATGACAAAGACCTGAGCATGTCTTGAAAAGGCTCATTTTTAATGAGAAACAGTTTGCCTTATTATTCAGGAGAGGATAAGTATACGGGATTTTAAATTATGAGCGAAAACAAGAAGAAAAAGAAAGATAAAAGCAAAGATAAAGAATTAATCTGCGATAAGGCAAGTAGACGAGATGCAAGATTGGGTACGATTATTAGCATTATTGCAATACTAGCGGCTTTTTGTTCTTTATTATTTCGATGCACTAAATCGGTTATTACGGTTTTCCCAGAGAGTGGTTATCTATACTACATTTTAATGTGGAGTATTTTTTTAATTCCTTTATCAGCAACCGTTCTTATATGTTTGGATATTATTCTTTATGTGATAGCAGATTTGAATAGATACAATGTAAAGGATGAGCATTACAAGGATTATGATAAAGAGTCTGATAATAAGTATTCTTCTATGATAAATGATTTCAAAATAATGTTAGGAGTTTTCATTGTAGTAGTATATTTGATGGCTATGCTTGACAGCATTTCGCAAAAAAATATTGGGGGAGTTTTTACTGTTATTATAGGTGTTTCCTTGTTTGTTGTTGCAATGATAAAGTTAATAGTAAAGATTGTTCGGAAAGAAATTGTGTGGAAAAAAATAGGGGATATCATTCAAAGGTTATTTGTACTTCTGGTAATAATGCTTATTATATTAGCCTTTGTTTGGGCATTGATAAGTAGTAAACCAGCCAATGTTGATGTAACATTCGATGAAAAAGGAAACATAGTTATAGAAAATGCCATTGACGAAGACTTTGGAAGTGCATCACTTTGCATTTTTGATGAAGCGGATTGCTTAATAAAGAAAGTCAATATTACAGAGGATGCTGTATTGCGAGCCAAGGAATCAACTGGACAAAGGTTAAAGAATAATAATGGAGATGAAATTGGCATGGCTCAAAAACTTTCTAGAGAAATGCTTTATTGGAAATATCAATATAATATCAATGAACTCGAACTAGCTGATGGAAAATACTGTGTTATGATAGATATTATTCAGAATCAACGAACTGTACGTATTGCCAATATGTTTGAGGTTGATAATACAGTATTTTCCTTTGGTAGAAATTCTATTTACAAGGAGTATTAGTGATAAAGAATAATTAAAAAGAAATAAGATAGATGAGTTTTTATATGATATGTAACATATCAGGACATAATGATAAGAAGATTGAAATATACTTTTTTGCAAATTAGACACGCAAAAATTACCTTGAAGGTTAATTGATGATTGACAAATTTCGCAGTAAATGATATTGTTAATTTACCTCGAAGGTAAATTAATATTAAGGGGTGATTGATTGGACATAACATACAAGAATAAGAAAATTATGAAAATATGTATGGATGCTAAAGTTGCCGATCGAATCTACGGAAATGAGATGTCAGAGAAGATTCAAATGCGAATAGATGAAATTGGAGCAGTAGATACTGTGGAGGAGATGATTCAATATCGCATTGGTAGATGTCATCCGTTATCAAATAATAGGAAAGGGTAATTTGCAGTTGACTTAGTTCACCCATATAGATTAGTGTTTGAAAAACATGGCAATGAAATTCAAATTGCTCATATTATGGAAGTAGTGGATTATCATTAAGTGAATAGGAGGTAGCAAAATGGTGAGAAGTCGCAGTTTTATTGCAACGCCACCAGGAGCGACAATAAAAGAACAGCTTAACGACAGAGGGATGAGTCAGAAAGAGCTTGCTGCAAGGATGGATATGTCTGAGAAACATATTAGTAAGCTCATTAACGGCGAAGTTCAGTTGACTCCGGAAGTGGCTGTTAGACTTGAGATAGTACTTGGTGTGCCGGCAAAGTTTTGGAACAATTTAGAGGCTATTTATAGAGAGAAACTTATAAAGATTGAGGCTGAAAATGCAATGGATGCAGACGAAGCTTTAGCCAGACAATTGCCATATAACGAGATGGCTAAATTTGGTTGGATTCCAGAGACCAGAGATTCAAAAGAAAAAGTAATAAATCTTAGAAAATATTTTGAAGTTGTTGAATTATCCTTATTAGAAAATACTCAAATTACAAGAATTGCATGTAGAAGACTTGCAGTAACAGAAAAGAGTGATCTGGCTTTATTAGCATGGGCTCAGGAAGCAAAAATTGTGGCTCGAAGTATTGAAACTGAGCCAATAAATATTAAAGGACTTATTAATATTATTCCACAGATAAGAAAAATGACACTTCAGAAACCAAGGGATTTTTGCCCAGGCCTTAAATCTTTGTTGGCAGAGAATGGAATAGCGCTTGTATTCTTACCGCACTTAAAGGGGTCTTTTTTACAAGGCGCTTCTTTCATGGATGGAAATAAAATTGTTGTAGGAATAACTGCAAGAGGAAAGGATGCCGATAAGTTTTGGTTTAGTTTATTCCATGAACTAGGACATATTGTCTTAGGTCATATAGGAAAAGCTGATGGTACTACTTCACAGGATGAGAGTGATGCAGATGTGTGGTCAAAGGATGAATTGATTCCGTTGGATTTGTTTAATTCATTCAAGGAGAACCAGAGTTTTTCAGCGGCTAGTATTCGAAAGTTCGCAAAAGAGAATGGAATTGCACCTGGAATTGTTGTGGGAAGACTGCAAAATGAGGGCTGTATAAAGCATAATATGTTGAATGAATTAAAAGAGCATTATACCATAGCTGTTTAAAGGAATAAAGGCATCAGCGGGAGCTGGTGCCTTTGGTGTTTAAAGCAGATAAATCATATCTGGGCAATAACTGCCTGAGAGCTGCATCAACAAAGGGGTTTAGGAAAACTATTTGCATTTTCGCCAAAGGGAAGAGATGAACAATATCCTGCAGAAGCAGTAAGAGCTGTTATAGAGGCAATCAAAAAAACAATCGTAAAAAAATACGATTGTTTTTTTGCGTATTTTTGCATATAACATATTCATTAAGAGCGAAATGGAGCTGATTGATATGCGTGAAACAAGAATATTAGAGTTCAAGGAAACAATCACGAATGGATGATTTTATGAAAATGATATATATCAGATTATATGGTTCCAGAAAAAAGATGTGTTATAGAATTGAAAAGTCAGATAAAGGCAATAAGATCAGGATGAATTTCGCAGAATCTGAAACTGTATGAGTCAGTTATTTTGCTGATACGGCGTATTCTGTTTGATGAGACGAAAAGGTAAGCTTTGTGGAGGAGTATCGCTATGTCGTCAATGGAAAACAAGATTCTGAATGATCTTTTGGATAAATACGAGATTGGACACTTTATTTCTGGAGTTGCAGAAGTTGTTAGAATTATACGGTGAGTATGGATCGGCAGAGGAAAGATTGAAGAAATTTAAAAAGAATACCGGAAACGGCAAAATTATTGCACACAATATACGACTGCAATTAGATTTATTGCCGATAACATGGTATACTATATATAGATATGTACATTTATTCTATTTATAACGGAGGATATACAATGCGATATGTTTCAGTTACTGAAATAGCAAAGCAATGGAATCTGTCAGAACGCAGTGTTAGAAACTACTGTGCGCAGGGGCGTGTACTGGGGGCATTTCTTACTGGCAAGACCTGGAATATTCCTGAAAATGCGGAAAAGCCAGAGCGTTCTAATAAAAAGAAAGAACGATCTATCACTTTATTAGATATTTTACAGGAGCAGAAAGCTGGCAAATATTCAGGTGGAATTTATCATAAGACACAGATTGATTTGACATACAATTCTAATCACATGGAAGGAAGCCGTTTGACTCATGATCAGACCAGATATATTTTTGAAATCAATACTATCGGTGTAGAAAATGAAGTACTTAATGTAGATGATGTGATTGAAACGGCAAATCACTTCCGTTGCATTGATATGATTATTGATAATGCTAAAGTAACGCTGACCGAAAAATTTATTAAGGAACTTCATTTGATTCTGAAAAATGGTACCAGTGATTCTAGAAAAGATTGGTTTGCTGTCGGTGACTATAAAAAATTGCCGAACGAAGTTGGCGGTATGGATACTGCTCTTCCAGAAGAAGTTGCTGATAAGATGAAAGTTTTATTGATAGAATACAACTCAAAAGAAGAAAAGACGTTTGAAGATATCTTGGATTTTCATGTGAAGTTTGAACGAATCCACCCTTTCCAAGACGGTAATGGGCGGGTAGGCAGATTGATTATGTTTAAGGAGTGCCTGAAGTATAATATTGTTCCGTTTATCATTGAGGATAATTTAAAGATGTTTTATTATCGTGGGTTAAAAGAGTGGAATAATGAGAAGGGGTATCTGACAGATACCTGCTTGACGGCACAGGATAAATATAAGGAGTATTTAGATTATTTTAGAATTAAGTATTGAGAGAATAGATTCCCAGACAGAGTATTAAAAGCTGATTCTAAAGGTAAATATTCTAGGGCGATGAAATCGCACTTCCGGAAATTTGGAAATCAGATGTCCGGAAGTGGAAATCACCTGTGCGATTACAATTTTCTATTCATTTTCAAGGAAAGAAGAATGGCTGCAAATCAATCCCCAGAAACATGTATAGAAATCAGGCCGATTATAATGAAATAACATAAAATGTTGGAAAGTAACACAAAATATGTTATTATACATAAAAACATGTTACAAGGAGACGCCATATGAAAAAGCAATTAGAGCAGTATTTCGGCTGCAAAGTAAAAATTGCAGAATACAAGAAAAAATTACCATTGCCGATTTTTATGACTATGCGTGATATTACGATGGTTGAAATATATGGTGTTAACTTTGCAGTCATAGATGTTATGAAGGAAACAGAGCTAAGTGTTGCTGCAATGAAAAGGCAGAAGGCAAAGTATGAGGAAGCATTGCAGTGCCCAGTAGCATATGAAGTAGCGTTAAACAGCATATCCATGAGAAATGCTCTGGTAAAAAGTGGTGTCCCGTTTGTGGATTTGCCGGGAAATGTATTCTTACCATTTATGGGAATTGTATTGCAGGATGTGTATCGAAAGCAACTTGTCAAAGCGGATAAGATGATGCCGGCAACACAGATGGTGTTCCTTGAATTGT
>OGKG01000387.1_pt1 | contig 56813 bp, 41 predicted proteins | sample 1572201 | NCBI WGS metagenome assembly OGKG01 (sample SAMEA2582146, study PRJEB24529) | metagenome | biome: Human gut stool | place: China | collected 2011 | reverse complement strand
ACACCTGTAACACCGCAAAATCAACTGTTAATTTTTTCTTGGGACACCAGTGCAAGATTTTGCGTCTCTACAAGGCTGGCGCATTGTGATTTAAGGATGAGGAATGTTGATTGAAATTGTTGGTGGAAAAAAGTAGAGACGCAAAATCTTGCGTCTCACGGTTTATTGGTGTGTTTGATATTATCGCTTTTTATGTTCATATCCAAATATAGAAATCGATTCGGGTTTAAGTAAACCCTTTATCCATGTTGCTGCCGCCTCTGTACGACCATGTTGAAATGCCGCAACGGTAATTCGGGTAAATATACTGGAAAAAGGGAAAAGAATTGCGTAATGACTTTACTATATTCCATTTTATGATTATCTTTGTACATAAAACTTTACACCTAAGCAAACAGTATGCAATTCAAACGTTTCTGAAGAATGGAATTACAGGTATGATGAGCCGTCCGTGTGTCTGAATGTCAACGATGAGACGAGGGCACATACCGCGTTTTTCCAGCCGTGATGAGAGAGAGAATATGATTAATGTCTGAAGAAGAGTAACTGAAGGAATGTCTGTCTGGAGCAAGATAAAGGAAATGATGGGTGCCGACAGTGCGGATGATATTGTCGGCAGAAACGGTAAGGCGCATACCGGTGAGGATGTGCGTTATGTGTTCGTGGATGTGGAGACGGGGCTTAATGACCATAAGATACACGATATAGGAGCCTTGCGCTATGACGGGGCGACATATCACAAGGCGTCGAAGAAGGAAATGTATGAATTCATCGACGGCACAGACTATATATGCGGGCACAACATAATAAACCATGACGCCAGATACCTGTTCGGTGATGACGAGCCGCGTCAGGCTCTTGTGGACACGCTTTACATGTCGCCTTTGATGTTTCCCGAACGTCCTTATCACCGGCTTGTGAAGAACGACAAGCTGCTGAGCGACCAGATGAACAATCCGGTGAACGACTGTAAGAAGGCGCGCGACCTGATGTTTGACGAGATGGCACGGTGGAACGCGCTCCCTGAAGAGAAACGCCTGATGTACGCCACGTTGCTGATGGGAAGACGGGAGTTTGAGGGTTTTCTCAGAATTGCCGGTGCGCATGCGCGCCATGCAGATGTGACGGGACTGATAAGAAGACTTTATAAGGGGAAGATATGCGCACATGCCGATCTGGAAATGCTCGTAAGGCAATATCCGTGCGAACTGGCGTATGCGCTGGCTCTGACAGACACGACAGACCACCGCTCGGTGACACCGGGATGGGTGACATGCAACTGGCCGGAGGTGGAGCATGTGGTGAGGCTCTTGCGTCACACGCGCTGTGAGGAAGGGTGCGGATATTGCCGCACGCAGCTGGACGCATCATATAACCTGAAGAGATTTTTCGGCTATGACCGTTTCCGTACCTACGGAGGCGAACCTTTGCAGGAGAAAGCCGTGAGGGCTGCTGTGGATGGAAAGTCGCTGCTCGCCATCTTCCCCACAGGCGGCGGCAAGTCGCTCACATTCCAGTTGCCCGCACTTATGGAGGGACACTCTGTGCACGGACTGACGGTGGTGATATCACCTTTGCAGTCGCTTATGAAAGACCAGGTGGACAATCTTGACGAGCGTGGCATAACCGACGCGGTCACCATAAACGGCATGCTGGACCCGATAACACGGGCTTCGTCCATACAGCGCGTGCAGGACGGAGACGCCTCGTTGCTGTATATATCACCGGAAATGCTGCGTTCGAAGACGGTGGAGCGTATCCTCATGTCGCGCCATGTGGTGAGGTTTGTCATAGACGAGGCACACTGCTTCTCGTCATGGGGACAGGATTTCAGAGTAGACTATCTGTATATAGGCAAGTTCATACGTGAGTATCAGAAGAAGAAAAGGCTGAAGGAGCCTGTTCCGGTGTCGTGTTTCACGGCTACGGCGAAGCAGAAGGTGGTGCAGGACATATGCGACTACTTCAGGAATACGCTCGGTCTGAATATGGAACTGTTCGCCTCCACGGCATCGCGTACGAACCTGCGCTATTCCGTAATACACACGGAGACCGACGAAGAGAAATACTCCATGCTCAGGGAACTGGTGGCGGAGGGCGGCTGTCCGACGATAGTGTATGTGTCGCGGACAAGACGCACATGGGACATTGCAGCCAGACTGACGCGCGACGGATACAGGGCGTTGCCGTTCAACGGTAAGATGGACGCGGAGACGAAGACCGCCAATCAGGACGCTTTCATGAAAGACGAGGTGAGCGTGATTGTGGCTACATCGGCGTTCGGTATGGGTGTTGACAAGAAGGATGTGGGACTCGTGGTGCATTACGACATATCCGACTCGTTGGAGAACTATGTGCAGGAAGCCGGACGCGCCGGCAGAGACCCGCAGCTCAGCGCGCGCTGCTACGTGCTTTATGGCGACAACGACCTTGACAAGCATTTCGTCCTGCTGAATCAGACAAAGTTGAGCATAAGCGAGATACAGCAGGTGTGGAAGGCAGTGAAAGATATGACGAGGCAGCACATGCGCGTGAGCTGCTCGGCACTGGAGATAGCGCGTCAGGCGGGATGGGACGACTCTGTGTCGGACATAGAGACCCGTGTGCGTACGGCTCTGTCGACGCTTGAGCAGAGCGGATATATAGAAAGAGGCAACAATGTGCCGCATGTATATGCCACGGGCATCACGGTGAAGAACATGGACGAGGCGAGACGGCGCATATCCGAGTCGCCGTTGTTCGGCAGTGACGAGACGGAGGCTGCGGTGAGAGTGATAAAGTCGCTCATATCGAGCAAATACATCTCGAAGGCACAGGAGTCGGAGGCGGAGTCGCGCGTGGATTATCTGGCAGACATACTGGGGATGAGCAAGAAAGAGGTGGTGTCTGTGGTGGAACGCATGCGTCAGGACGGCATACTGTCTGACAGCAAGGACATCTCGGCGTATCTGCAGGAGGCTGGAAGCACGGAACGCCGTGCGCAGACGCTTCTCGAGCGTTTCGGAAAGCTTGAGCGATACATTCTGAAACTGATACCCGACGAGTCGCTGCACATATCGTGCAGACAGCTCAACGACAGAGCCATAAACGAAGGTATCGCTACGTCGAAGGAAAAAGACATACGCACACTGATTTATTTTCTCACGATAAAGGGATACATGCGCAAACATGAGAATGCCGCGCACAATATGCTTCTGAGCCGGAGGCTGGACATGGACACAACCGTAAGACGTGCGGAGAAAAGGCAGAGGATATGCCGTATGGCGGTGGAGTGGCTGTACGGCATAGCCGCAGCCAACGAGAAGGAGTCGGCGGAGGGACAGCCCATACGGTTCTCGGTGGTGGAGCTTCTCAATCATATAAAGTCGTGCGGACATGACTTCTTTGAGAGGACGGACGACATACAGCTTGAAGATGTGGAGGAGGCACTGCTCTTTCTCACGAAGATAGGGGCGCTGAAGCTGGAAGGAGGATTCCTCGTCATATACAATGCCATGCAGATAAGGAGGATAAAGGACGCCAAGTTCAGATATAAAAAGGAAGACTACCGGATGCTCGACGAGTTCTACAGGCAGAAGATACAGCAGATACACATTGTGGGCGAGTATGCCAATCTGATGGTGAGGGATTATGACGCTGCCCTGCAATATGTGCAAGACTATTTCAACATGGACTACAGGAAGTTCATATCCAAATATTTCAAAGGCGGGCGACAGGAAGAGATACAACGCAACCTGACGCCTGAGAAATACAGGCAACTGTTCGGACAGCTGTCTGACTGCCAGAGGAAGATCATCTCAGACAAGAGTTCGAGATGCATAGTGGTAGTGGCGGGACCCGGAAGCGGAAAGACGCGCGTGCTGGTGCACAAACTCGCATCGCTTCTGTTGCTTGAGGACGTGAAGCACGAGCAGTTGCTCATGCTCACTTTCTCGCGTGCGGCAGCCACAGAATTCAAGCAGCGGCTCATGGAACTTATAGGAAATGCGGCACACTTTGTGGAGATAAAGACATTCCACTCTTATTGTTTTGACCTGTTGGGGAGAATAGGAAACAGGGACAACGTGGTGAACGTGGTGCATCAGGCGGCGGAAATGATAAGAAACGGGGATGTGGAACCGAACAAGACAGGCAAGACCGTGCTTGTAATAGACGAGGCTCAAGACATGGGGAATGACGAATATGAGCTTGTGGAGGCAATGATGGGCAATAATGAGGATATGCGTGTCATCGCAGTCGGTGATGACGACCAGAACATATTCGAATTCAGAGGCTCCAGCTCCATGTATATGAACACACTGAGGAACATGCCGGACGCCAGTTTCGTGGAGATGACGGAGAACTTCCGTTGTGCCCGTAGTGTGGTGGGATTCGCCAATGGTTTTGTGAGGAAAATCACATCCAGGATGAAATCCACTCCGATAGTGCCGGTGAGAAAGGATGACGGCGTGGTGGAAGTGACGTTTCACATGTCTGGATATCTGTACCAGCCCGTCATGGAGTCGTTGCTGAGAAACGGCAATGGCGGTACGGCGTGTGTACTCACGCAGACAAACGAAGAGGCTGCGATAATGATGGCTCTGCTTCGCAGGCACGGAGTGAAATGCAAGCTCATCCAGTCGATGGACGGTCTGAAGTTCCGCAACATGGCGGAGATGAGATATTTCATGCGTTGCATAGACACCAGACATGACACCGGTGTGCCTTTGGTGTCTGACGGTCATTGGGAAAAAGCGAAGCAGGCTACCTTCGCACGGTATGACGGAAGTACGAGTCTTACGTATGTCAGACGTTGCATACAGTTGTTTGAAGAGACCAATAAGGCAAAATACATAACAGATTTCAAGGAGTTCGTGTATGAATCGTCAGTCGAGGATTTTTGTGACGCGGCGGAGTCAGAGGTCGTCATTTCCACAATACACAAGGCGAAGGGACGTGAGTTTGACGATGTTTACATGCTTATATCGGGACAGTCTTACATGACGAACGAACTCCTGAGACGTTATTATGTAGGCATCACGCGCGCCAGAAACAGGCTCTTTGTGCACACCAACGATATCTTGTTTGCAGGTCTGCCGGCAGCCGTACATAAGACAGACACGCAGCGTTATGCTTTGCCGGAAAAGATAGTGCTGCAACTGTCATACAAAGATGTGAACCTCGGATATTTTGTAAAGCTCAAACATGAAGTCCTTTCGATGCGAGGCGGAGACCGGCTCAGTTATGACAATTCGGTGCTTTACAACGCAAAAACAGGAGCAGCGGTGGCAAAGCTGTCGAAAGACATGCGCTCAAAAGTGGCGGAGTGGAATGGGAAAGGCTATATTGTCAGATACGGCAGGGTGAGGTTCGTGGTGGCATGGAAAGCCAAGGACGCCCCCAAGGACGCCCCTGAGACGGCTGTCCTGCTGCCTGACATTGTGCTGGAAAGATATGTTCGGGCACATGATGGTGTCTGACCGGCACGGCACATGCCTGCGCCATACCTTATTATATATAACGGCAGACTATCTCTCCGCTTCTATCGTATATGTGAAACTGTCTGCGCGGTAATAGCCGATGTTGTACTCGATGGGTATCTGATTTATGTCATAGACATGCCGTTGTCTGATTAGAATGGGGTCGGACGCCTTGATGTCCAATTTTTCCGCGATGCGCTCTCCCGCCAGACTTGCCGATATTTTTTCTTTGCTGGTCTTTACTATGATGTTGTAGTCTTTTTCCAGCAACTCATATAAGGGCCGTGTGAAGTCCTCTTCTCCTGTGAGCGGAATCTTCGGATTGAAATAGGATATGAAATAAACGAACGGATATTCCTTTTTTCCGCGGACACGTTCCAGGACTATGCACTTGACCTGCTGCTTCGGGTCTATGCCGAAGAAGTTGCAGATTTCCTCGTTCGGCTTCTTCCAACAGATGTGCAGCTCGAAATTGCGTATCTCAATTCCGAGCATTTTCATCTCCTGTGAGAAACTGAGCCAGTTTTTCACACCTCCGATGATGCTCTTGTGGGCAATCTTTGTACCAACACCTTTCTTACGTACCAACAAACCCTCGAATACTAATTTGTTGATTGCCTGACGCAGGGTGTTCCTCGAAATATTCAGCTTTTGTGACAGTTCTATTTCGTTAGGGAGGTATTTGCCGTCCTTATATTCCTCGGAATCAATAAGATTGCGCAATATTTCCTCAGCCTGTATGTGTAAAGGGGTGTTGCTGTTGTGGTCTATGTTCATGCCGTAACGTATTTTTCTCATTGCAAATATAATATAAATAAATTTTTTATTGAAATATTTTTGGAGATTAATATTTAATTTATATATTTGCACAAACAATAATATGTATGAACAAATAAGGCAGTTTATGAGAAAACCTAATTATGACAAATTTCCCTCAACGGTCATTGCCGGCACTATATTTCAAGGATGGGATGAAATACGCGGCATCCTTTCCGACTGCTTGAAAAGTAACAATGTGCTTGCTGTCGACTGTTATACGGGAGTGTATGAAGAGGAGCTGGTGAGAGAACTTTCGAAGTTGTCCGCACGGTTGATTCTCGTACGCGACCTGTATAAGGAGGAAAGTGAGTTGAGGTGTATGACAGAGCGTTTTATGACAGAGGATGTGTTGTTCGGATATGTGACAAATCTTTGTATATCAGACTATTTTGATGCGGAAAAGCTGGAGGATGCACGCCGTTGCGCATGTGGAGTGTCTACACCTCTTATTATTATAGGTACAGGTGCGGGGATGGTCGCTCCTGGCGCAACGCTGGTGTATGTGGACATGGCGCGTTGGGAGATTCAGCAGCGTTGCCGTCGACATGAGGTGAAGGCTTTGGGTATAGACAATCGTGAGGATGCGGTATCTCTGCAATATAAAAGAGGATATTTTAATGACTGGAGAATTTGTGACCGTTATAAATCAACATTGTTCGAACATGTGAACTACTGGCTGGACAGTCATATTCCCGGCTCTCCCAAGATGATAGACCGCCAAACCTTCTATAAAGGTATAGACAAAACAGCCTCAAAGCCTTTCCGTGTAGTTCCGTATTTTGACCAGGCTCCGTGGGGCGGACAATGGATGAAGGAGGTCTGCGACCTGGATCCGGACGTGCCTAATTACGGATGGTGTTTTGATTGTGTGCCTGAAGAAAACAGTCTTTATCTTGAAGTGAACGGAGTTCGTTTTGAATTGCCGTCGGTGGATCTGGTGCTGTTGAAAAGTAAGGAGCTGCTGGGCGAGCCTGTTGAGGCACGGTTCGGGAAGGAGTTTCCTATCCGTTTCGACTTTCTGGACACAATGGGCGGAGGGAATCTGAGTTTGCAGGTACATCCCACAACTCAGTTTATACATGAGAATTTCGGGATGTTCTACACACAGGACGAAAGTTATTATCTGTTGGATGCGGAGGAAGACGCTGTTGTCTATCTGGGAGTGAGGAACGGAACGGACAGTAAGGAGATGATAGAGGAGTTGCGTAGGGCACAGCGTGGTGAGAAAGTGTTTGACGCGGAGAAATACGTAAATAAGATTCCGGCAAAAAAACACGATCATTTCCTGATTCCCGGCGGTACGGTTCATTGCTCCGGTGCTAACAGTATGGTTTTGGAAATAAGTTCAACACCAAACCTGTTCACATTTAAGTTGTGGGACTGGCAGCGTATGGGACTTGACGGAAAACCGCGCCCTATAAATGTGGAACGGGGAAAATGCGTTATAGACTGGAGACGTGATACGGACTATGTCTACAGAAATTTGCGTAACTGCGTGACTGTGATAGAAGAAGGAGAGGGGTGGACAGAGGAGCGCACCGGATTGCACGAAAATGAATTCATAGAGACACGCCGTCACCGCTTCAGAGTTCCCGTTTTACATCACACGAACGGCAGTGTAAACGTCTTTAATTTGGTGGAAGGCGAGGAAGCCATTATAGAAAGTCCCGACCGCTCGTTTGAACCGTTTGTTGTGCATTATGCCGAGACTTTTATCATTCCGGCTTGTGTGGGTGAATATACTATCCGTCCTTACGGACAGTCGGAGGGGAAAGAATGTGTGACGATAAAGGCGTATGTCCGCTTTTAAGATATTGTAACCTTTTGAAAAAATAAAAAATATGTATGAGAACGAAAAACGCACAGTATTGACCCTGGATGCGGGAGGCACTAATTTTGTGTTTTCCGCCATACGGGGAAATGAGCAAATAGTGGAACCTGTTTGCATGCCGTCGGTGTCGGATGACCTGAAGAGATGTCTGGACACATTGATAGCTGGCTTTGACGGCGTAGTAAGCCAGTTGGATGTGCCGCCTGTCGCCATCAGCTTCGCTTTTCCGGGTCCGGCTGATTATAAAAACGGAGTAATAGGTGGGAATATCCCAAATTTTCCGTCTTTCCGTAACGGAGTGGCTCTCGGTCCATTCTTGCAACACCACTATCATGTTCCGGTATTTATGGAAAATGACGGGAACTTGTTCGCTTATGGAGAGGCGTTGTCAGGAATGCTGCCTAAAGTGAACGCCATGCTGGAAGAGGCTGGCAGCAGACGCCGTTACAAGAATCTGCTGGGCGTCACGTTGGGAACCGGATTCGGAGCAGGCGTGGTGATTGACGGCAGGTTGCTGACCGGTGATAACGGATGTGGAGGAGATGTGTGGCTGATGCACAACAAGAAATATCCGATGATGATCAGTGAGGAAAGCGTAAGCGTGCGTGCCGTAAAAAGGGTATATCGTGAACGTTCGGGGCAAAGTGACAGCAGTCTGACCCCAAAGGACATTTACGATATAGCCGAAGGAACAAGAGACGGGAACCGGGATGCCGCCGTAGCAAGCTTCAGCGAATTGGGAGAGATTGCCGGTCACGCTGTAGCCTCGGCTTTGAACATAGTTGACGGTCTGGTGGTGATAGGCGGCGGACTTGCCGGTGCGTCACGCTACATATTGCCCGCCATGATAAAGGAATTGCGTACGTCATTATCCATGTTTTCAGGAGAACGCTTCCCATGTGTCCAGATGGATGTCTACAATTGGGAAGATGAATCAGACAGAAAACATTTCTTGTCATTGCAAGATGATGAGACGGTTATTCCCGACACTACAGTCAAAGTATCGTATAACAAATCAAAATGTATAGCAGTCATGTGCAGTCATGATGGGGCAAGCGTCTCAATAATGCGTGGGGCGTATGCGTATGCGTTATCTCAGATGTAGACAAGTTTAAGCGATGCTAATTTTAATTTTATAAACCTAAATTATGAAACATGTAACTAAATTGTGCGTAACTTGTTGCCTATTGTTTTTGGCATGTATGCCCATAATGGCGCAACAGCAGTTGCGGTTAATCTCAGGAATTGTAACAGATGAATCCGGTGAGCCTTTGACAGGTGCCCGTATTTTTGACATAACATCCAAAAACGGAGCAGTAGCAGATGCAGATGGTAAGTTCGCATTAAAAATAACTCCTGAACCCGTTGGCGGAATTAATTTAGTGCGTACTTAATTCTGCCAATAGGTTATTATAGCTTCTGCCGATTGGGCATGGACTCATGCCAGAGATAAATCCGGGCTGATTTATGGTGACTGGACTGGTAGGGCACAAGAATATGACAAACCAAAATGGCTGTTGAATGAGGCTTGTATGGTAGAGCTGTATGCACGTATTGCGTTAATTAATGATGTAAAAAAATAGAGAACTATGAATAAGATAAAAATCAACTATATTAATTTTTTCACAGTGGCATTGTCGATATGCTTGTCACAACCTCTGATGGCAGGAAATTCAGACCTTACACAATATGTTCGTCCTAATATAGGAACTGTACATAGCCGTTGGTTCTTTTATACTCCTGCTGCACTTCCTTTTGGTATGGCAAAATTGGGAGCGTCGACAAACGGAACTTATGGAAATGAGCAGGGATGGGAGGCTGTGGGATATGATGATGCTCACACTTCAATTGACGGATTTCCTTGTTTGCATGAATTTCAGATTGGTGGAATTCTGTTGATGCCTGTTACGGGCTCGATAAAAAATATTCCCGGTAAGTTAGACTCTCCGGATAAAGGATGGCGTTCCCGTTTTGATAAAAAGGACGAGCACGCTACAGCAGGATATTATTCTGTTGTATTGAAAGACTATCGTATTAAAGTGGAGCTGACGGCTACGGAAAGGGTTGGATTTCAACGATACACTTTTCCGGAGTCTGATAGCGCACACGTCATTTTTGATATCGGAAACCGTTTGGGTGAAAGTGGAAACGTGCGTGATGCATATATCAGGCAGGTAGATGAACATACACTGGAAGGATATGTCGTAACAGAACCTGAATATGTCAAGAAGTATCAGACTGGAGCAACCGTCTCCATGTTCTTTTATGCGAAAGTAAATAGGTCACCTTTATCTGTGTCTGTGTTATATCGTGGTGGAAGAACTTCTGACGGAACAGAAATAAAGGGACCTGGAGCAATGATGGTTCTGGACTATAAAACGCATGATAGGGAAAAGGTTGATTTTAAGATTGGTTTGTCATATACTTCTATTGAGAATGCAAGACATAATTTGGAAAAAGAAGCTTCCGGTGTGACTTTTGAAAAAGCGAGGACGTTGGCAAAGAAAAAATGGAATGAAGCATTAAGCCGTATTGAAGTGTCCGGTGGAACTCAGGAAAGTAAAATTAAATTCTATACAGGTCTATATCATGTATTGCTTGGAAGAGGACTTGCAAGTGATGTGAATGGTTCTTATCCGACAAACAGTGGTGAGGTCGGACAGATTGAATTGAATTCAGATGGCACACCTAAGTATAATCATTATAATACAGATGCCATTTGGGGAGGATATTGGAATCTTACAAATTTATGGGCTATGGCTTATCCGGAATATTATAACGATTGGATACAGAGCCAAATGTTAGTATATAGAGATGCCGGATGGTTGGGTGATGGAATAGCTGCAAGCAGATATGTGTCTGGCGTAGGAACCAATATGGTGAGCATTGCCTTTTCTGGGGCTTATTGCAGTGGCATTCGCGACTTTGATGTCGCGTCGGCATATAAGGCGGCTCTGAAAAATGAGTTGGAATGGCAAGGACGTTTAGAAGGTGCCGGTAAAATGGATGTCCGGCAATTTGTTGAAAAAGGTTATGTTCCTTATAATGATGAAATATATTTCGGTACATCGGACAAAGGCTCTGCTTTTAGCGCTTCACATACTTTGGAGTATAGTTTTAGTTCTTATGCTGTCGCACAATGGGCAAAGGCATTGGGTAAGATTGACGATTATAAAAAACTGATGGATTTGTCAACCGGTTGGACAAAACTCTTCGATGATACAATGAAAGTTATACGTCCACGTATGGCAGACGGAAGATTCATTGAAAATTTTAATCCGTTGGAACCATGGAGAGGATTTCAGGAGGGAAATGCAATCCAATATACATTTTTTGTGCCTCAAGATCCTGTAGGACTGATTAGGAAAGTTGGTGAAGATTTGTTTAATCAACGCCTGGATTCTATTTTTGTGGAAGCTCGTAAATCTGTTTTTGGTGGAGGAAAAGTAGCTTATGCTTTTTCTGGGTTGCAGAGTCCTTATAATCATGGAAACCAGCCTAATCTACATATTTCATGGCTGTTTAACTATTCGGGAAAACCTTATCTGACTCAAAAGTGGACCCGCTTGATTTGTGATGAGTTCTATGGCGTGACTGGAGAGCATGGATATGGTTACGGACAAGATGAGGATCAAGGACAGCTTGGAGCATGGTTTGTATTGTCGTCAATGGGACTGTTTGATGTGCAAGGAGGGGCATGCGATAACCCTACGTTCCAGATTGGCAGCCCGATGTTTGACAGAATAGAGATAAAACTTAATTCAAAGTATGCCAAAGGTAAGACTTTTGTTATTGAGACGGAGAATAATGGCAAGGATTCTTATTATGTCCAATCAGCGGAATTGAATGGAAAACCATTGGATAATTGTTGGCTTTATAGGCGAGATTTATTTAAAGGAGGGGTGCTTAAATTAAAAATGGGTAAGGCTCCCAATTATACATGGGGAATAAGTGATGTTCCGTATTACGGCAAATAATGTTTATGTAGATAATATTATGAATAGCCGTTTCATCAATGGGTGATACGTTTATTTCTTAATCAGGCATTATGAAATCATGTCCATTAATAAAAATACTTCCCGTTATGGCAACGTTTTTTGTCATGGGATTTTGTGATATAGTGGGAATATCGTCAGACTATATGCAGTCAGGTTTCGGGTGGTCGCCCACCATGACAGGTTTTGTACCTTCAATGGTGTTTGTCTGGTTTTTCTTTTTAGGCATACCGGTCGGCAATAAAATGAGTCAATTGGGAAGGAAGAACACAGTGCTTGTCAGTATGGCTGTTACGGTAATAGGAATGTTTCTGCCTCTTTTGGCTTATAGTAGCGTGACATGTGTCATTGCCTATATCTTGTTGGGAGTTGGGAATGCCATTCTGCAGATTTCATTGAATCCGTTGCTGAGCAATGTCATTCATAACCGGCGTTTGCTGACAAGCAGTATGACAGCCGGGCAGGTAATAAAGGCGGTGTCCTCGCTTTTAGGACCGGAAATAGTGCTGTTTGTCATTTTGCATTTCGGTGAAGACCATTGGTATTATTGTTTCCCCGTTTTGGGAACAATCACATTGCTTCTGGGGCTGTGGCTTGCGGCTACGCCCATCAGACGGGAGCCGGACACGACAGAGCCGCTTTCGATGAGCGGTTCTTTTGCCTTATTGAAGAACAGAGCCATTATGGTTTTGTTCATGGGTATATTTTTTGTCGTAGGCGTTGATGTGGCGACCAATTACATCGGTTCAAAACTCATGGCTATGCGTTATGATTGGAGTGCGGTGCAGGTGAAGTATGCCCCTCAGGTCTATTTCTTCAGCAGGACAGTAGGCGCTTTGTTGGGAACATTCTTATTGACGCGCATCTCCGGCATACGTTATTTTCGTGTGAATATTGTCCTGTGCGGTTTTTCCTGCCTGCTTCTGATGGCAGGCTTTGGCGCTGTACCTGACTTGGTCTGTATCGGTTGTATCGGCTTTTTCGCGTCTTCTGTCTTTTCCATCATTTACTCGTTTGCATTTCACGAATATCCCTCAAAGATGAATCAGGTCTCAGGACTGATGATTACAGCTGTGGCAGGTGGAGGCATCGTAACGCCCGTGTTAGGCTTCTCTATTGATGTGTCGGGAATAGAGGCAGGGCTGTCTGTCATTTTGTTGTGCATTTTATATCTGGTATATTGTGCCTTTTCCATGAAGACGAATTGCCGCAACAGTCAGAAATTTATATCCTGAGCCGCATTGTCATTAATCCGCATTACGTGCTGCCGGCATACAGACCTCATTTCCGGTTTGCCAGACGATGACTGTCATGTCTTGGCAAAACTCGAAGAAAACTGTCTGCCGGCGGCAGTGCGTAAGAGGAAAGGGTTGGTGACAGTCAGATAAAACAAAGTCTTGACGGTCTGACGGCTGATTCGCTTTTAACCTATATGATGAGTAATTCAATTATTTGCATTTCTCTTTATGGCTTGTTCCCGGTAGTTCTTTGGTGATACTCCCAAATGTTTCTTTACATATTTCCCGAAAAACGAAAGATTGGGAAAATCCAGTTCGCACGCTATCTCCTTAATGCTTTTCTGAGTATGGTTCATCATATAGACGATGTCTTTCACCACATATTGGTCTATGATGACTGTCGCCTTCTGTCCTCCTGCCTGCTTACACACATAAGAGAAATATTTCGGGGTTACATTCAGGCGTTCTGCATAGTATGATACAGAGCGCGGTTTGGGATAAGTTGATTCTATCAGGTCTATAAAACGTTTGAACAGTGTCTCTCGTGATGTGAACGGACGGAGATTATGCTGTACGACACGCTCCAACACAATATGCATATCATAAATCAGGGCAAGCATAATAGTCCCTATCACTCTTTTCTGCCTGACTGAGGAATACTGCGTCTTGGTGCTGAGAAGGTTATAGTATTGGCAGAAAATCTTTGCTTCTTCCGGCTGCAATGTGCATACGGGATTGTTCTCGAAAAGAACTTTTATGTCCCACGAATTTACTGCCAGCGGAATAGCGTGCTGTATATAAGAACATGATATGCATATGCAATGCCCTTGAAAGTCTATGCTCATCATACCGCTGTCCACAATGTTGTTTGGCGGACATATGAACAGGTCGTCTTTCTTCGCCTCATATGTCGTACCGTTGATTTTCACGGTTGCCCTTCCGTTCGTTACAAGTACGATGACACACATTTCCAATTGAATGGGAAATGCGAATGTGGGCATGTCGCGCATATTGTCGAAAAAGGCAAGCTCACCGTCATTATAAGCTATGCCGTCCCAGCCTTCCATGTTTTTCAGATTGCTCTTTTCCATTTATCAGACGCTTTACCTTTTACAGCTGCAAAGTAAAATAAAAATTGTTTCATTCCATTGTTCCAAAAGGATTATATACTATTCCAAAAACCTTATTTGATTGTTTGCGGTGAAAACAGAACATTTTTGGAGACACGTAACAGGACTGTTTTTACGCAAAATCCCATTCTTTTGCATGAAAAACAGTGCCAGCGAGTGCAATGAAAGCTTGCTTTCAGATTGCCGAGCGCAGCCTGTTTTATTGGAAAAACAGTGCCAGCGAGCGCAATGAAAGTTTGCTTTCAGATTGCCGGGCGCAGCCTGTTTTATTGGAAAAACAGTGCCAGTGAGTGCAATGAAAGTTTGCTTTCAGATTGCCGAGCGCAGCCTGTTTTATTGAAATAATGATGGCGTCAGCCCTGTAGAGACGCAAAATCTTGCGTCTCCCGATTAAAAAATCGCGGCAAAGACAGGTATTATTTGCCTCAGCTTATTGGGCATCATTGCTCGTGAGACGCAATATTTTGCGTCTCTACTTAGAATTGCCCAAGTGTAATACCGCGTTATTTGCATGTATTGGACAGTGCCGGTGATGGCAATGAAAGCCTGCTTTCAGATTGCCGGGCGCGCTTGTTTCACAAAGATATAAATTAAAATCGAGTATAATGAAAAAAGAATTTGTAATAGCCTCATTATGGTTTATCCCGTTTTTGACGGGATGTCAGGGTGATGTGGAGAAACCTAAAGCCAATGAACCTGTAAAGGTGAAGGCTGTGGTGGTGAAGGACGATGCTTATGTGAATCTGATGCGGTATTCAGGTACGGTGGAGGAGGAAAACGGAACATCGCTCAGCTTCGCTGTTGCAGGTACGATAAAGACCATGAACGTACGTTTGGGACAGCATGTGAGTGCCGGGCAACTCATAGCTACACTTGACCCGACGTCCATGCAAAACAGCCATAAAGTAGCGCATGCCGCGCTCGAACAGGCGGAAGACGCCAGCCGACGCATGAAAGAACTGCACGACAAAGGCAGCCTGCCTGACATGAAATGGGTGGAGGTGCAGAGCAAGTTGGAGCAGGCACGCTCAATGGAACAGATTGCGAGGAGGAATTTGGACGATTGCCGGCTCCGTGCGCCTTTTTCAGGCATAATAGCTGAAAAGAGTATGGAGACTGGCGAGAACGTCGCACCGGGAATGCCTGTCGCACGTCTGGTGACAGCCTCCTCGCTTGTGGTGAGAATATCGGTACCTGAAGCCGAAATGCGTTCCGTCAGGACAGGTCAGAAGGCTGACGTGGCAGTCACTGCCATTGGAGGAGAGAAGATTGCCGCCAGAGTGGTGGAAAAAGGGGTTGTGGCTAATCCGCTTTCGCGCACGTATGAGGTGAGGCTGAAATTGGAGAATACTGACAAGGAGGTTCTGCCGGGTATGGTTACGGAGGTGTTCCTGCATCCTTATAAGACTGCTTCGGGAATACATCATGTCATACCTGCGCATGTTGTACAGATAGACGAGCACAACCGGTCTTTTGTATGGTGCGTGAAAGACGGCAAAGCCCGCAGACGCTTCATTGTTTGCGACGAATACTCAGTGGGTGGCGTGATAGTCACGTCCGGACTGTCTGCTAACGACAGCATTATTGTAGAGGGTCAGCAGAAAGTGTGCGAAGGAACGGAGGTGGCATTATGAGGAAAAGCAATTTTGTGGAATGGGCAATGCACTACCGGCAGATTGTCATCCTGTGCGTGGCTTGCCTCGTGGCATTCGGCGTCTACAGTCTGCCGCAGATGCGCAAAAACGAATTTCCCGACTTCACCATCCGGCAGGGCGTGGTAGTCGCGGTGGCACCTGGCAACACGGCGCGGGAAATGGTGGAACAGGTGGCGAAACCTTTGGAAGATTATATTTTCAGCTATAAGGAGGTGAAAAAAGAAAAGACGTTCTCCCGCAGCCGTGACGGTATTGTCTATATACAGGTGCAACTGAACGATGAGCTTAACAATAAGGACGAGTTCTGGAGCAAGTTCAAGCATGGCATATCCGACTTCAAGTCTCGGTTGCCGTCCAATGTGCTGGCGGTACAGGTGATGGACGATTTCGGTGACACGTCCGCGTTGCTCATCGCGATGGAAAGCGAGGAAAAGACCTATCGCGAGCTTGATGACTACATGGATGCTTTGCAGGAGCGTTTGCGCCGCATCCCGTCTGTAGGACGCATGTCGGTAAGCGGAATGCGGCACGAGCAGATTTCGGTATATATAGACAACGGCCGTCTGTCCCACTACGGCATCAGCGAAAGGACGCTTGCATTGGCTTTGATGCAAAAGGGATTCGCCACAAGCGGCGGAAGACTGAAGACCGACAGGCAGGTGACGCCTGTTTATGTAAGCCGCTCGCTCAATACGGTGAACGATGTGCGGCAGCAAATCGTCTATACAGACCCGCAGGGCAATGTCGTGCGGCTGAAGGATGTGGCTCGCGTGGTACGCGAGTATCCTGATCCCGAAGTTACATAACATATAACGGAAAGAAATGTCTGCTGCTGTCTGTCGAGATGAAAAAGGGACAGGACATTGTGGCAATGGGCGATGAGGTGAACAGGACGCTGGACACGTTCAGAGAGGAAGAGCTTCCCGGGGAGGTCGGCATATTCCGCATAACCGACCAGAGCGAAGTGGTGGGCGACAGCGTATATAACTTTCTGAAAGAACTTGTCATCGCCATAGCAGCCGTCGTCATAGTGGTGGTGCTGTTGCTTCCGCTGCGCGTGGCACTGGTGGCGGCTTCCACCATTCCTGTAACGATATTCATCTCTTTAGGACTGCTTTATGGCTTCGGTGTGGAACTGAACACGGTATCCTTGGCTGCGCTTATCGTCACCTTGGGCATGATAGTTGACAACTCCATCGTCATCATCGACAGCTATCTTGAGAAATTAAGCGAAGGCATGTCGCGATGGCACGCTTCCATTGAGAGTGCCACCCACTTCTTCAAGTCCATACTTTCAGCGACGCTGGCAATCAGCATCACGTTCTTCCCTTTCCTGCTCACCACGACAGGCATGCTGCACGATTTCCTGCAGACATTCCCTTGGGCTATCACGCTGATATTGGGCGTGTCTTTGCTGGTCGCCACCATGCTTGTGCCTTTCATGCAGTTTTGGTTCATCCGCAAGCCTATGCGGACAAATGGCAAGACGTTCTCTTTTCTCGATTGGCTGCAACGTTATTACAACCGGCTGATTGACTTTTGTTTCCACCAGCCGAAATCCACATTGGCGGTGGGAGTGCTGTCTGTAGTTGTCGGAATGTTGCTTATCGGATCGCTGCCCCAGCAGATGATGCCGACGGCTGACCGCAACCAGTTTGCCGTAGAAATATATCTGCCGTCGGGAAGCGCGCTGGAACGTACCTCGCTGGTGGCTGACAGTCTGGAGCGCATTCTACGTAAAGACCCACGCGTGGTTGGCATAGCCTCGTTCAAAGGCTGTTCGTCACCGCGTTTTCAGAACAGTTATGCGCCGCAGGTGGGTGGAACGGACTACGCCCAGTTCATAGTCAACACCGCAGGCATAAAAGAGACCGAACAGTTGCTCGACGAATATGCCCCGGTTTGGTCTGACGCTTTTACAGATGCCCGTGTACGCTTCAAGCAGCTGTCGTATAGCGAGGCGGTCTATCCTGTCGAATTCCGTCTTACGGGTGAGAATCTTGACACGTTGCGTCGTGATGCCGGAAAGCTGTCGGAGCTGATGCGCGGCATTCCGGAACTCACTTCCGTGCACACAGACTTTAACGAACCGCTCCCTACTTGCAGGATAGCACTGAAAGAGGATGAGGCGTCGCGCCTTGGCATCACCAACACCGTGATTGAAAGTACGCTCGCCATGCGTTACGGTTCCGGTTTGCCGGTCTCTTCTGTCTGGGACGGCGACTACAGGATGAGTGTGGTTTTGAAGGGTGAGCATGCCGACAGTGCTGTGCCGGAAGTTCTTGAGGATGAGATGATCCCGGTTATGGGCGGTGTTACAAGCGTGCCTTTACGTCAGGTGGCGGATGCTGTTCCGATGTGGCAGGACGGACAGATTGTGCGGCGCAACGGCATCTATTCTGTCACAGTGGGCGCGGACGTGCGGCGTGGGGAGAACGGTACGGAGCAGATGAGGCGCATCGCTGCCATGTTGCCTGCGTCGCATCTCTCTCCGGACACAACCGTTACTCCTGGCGGTGATATAGAAGACACAAACGAGAAAATACCTCCGATACTGTCCGGTCTGGCGTTGGCAGCCTTGGTCATTCTGTTTGTGCTCATCGCCCATTTCCGCAAAGTGGGGCTGGCATTGCTCATATTTGTCTCCATGTCTCTATGTCTGTTCGGAACGGCAGCCGGTGTCATCATCCAAGGCATTGATTTCGGTGTTACGTGCTTTTTGGGCATTGTGGCTCTGATGGGCATAATTGTCCGCAACGGCATTATCATGATTGATTATGCCGAGGAGTTGAGGACTACAGAGAGAATGAGTTCCGCCGATGCCATCTACCATTCCGCCAGACGGCGTATGCGCCCCATATTTCTCACCTCGGCAGCCGCGTCAATGGGTGTAATCCCGATGATATTGGGCGGTTCCGGGTTGTGGATGCCCATGGGGACGGTCATCTGTTATGGCACACTGATAACGATGGTGTTCCTGCTCACCGTACTGCCGTGCGCTTACAGGCTTTGCTTCCGCGGCTCTACAAGGCACAGGACAAAAGCATTGTCAATAGGACAACGATAGAAAAAATGTATCAATAAAAACTTGGGAAATCATGAATATGAAAATAAACAGACCCTGTCGGCGGTTAATTGCGTTTGTTGTCAGCCTATGTCCGCTTCTGGCTTACGCACAGCATGCGTATACTTTGGACGAATGCCTGGAACTGGCGTTGAAGAACAACGTACGCATCAGGAATGCCGATAACGACCTTAACGCCGCGAAATTGCAGAAGAAAGCGGCTTTTACAAATTATTTCCCGACGGTCAGCGCAGCCGGAGGCGGCTTCATAGCAGACAAAGGATTACTGGAGATGGATACGGAGTCGGGCAGGCTGTCGCTGGTGGATGACGGCATTGTGGGTGGCGTCACCGCCACCTTGCCGCTCTTTGCAGGAGGACAGATAGTCAACGCCAACAGGCTGGCTGATGTAAATGTGGAGGTAAGCCGTCTGCTGCGCAGACAGTCTGAAAATGAAGTGAGACTGACTGTGGAGCAGTATTTCTGGCAGGTTGTGACACTGAAAGAGAAACTGCGCACCATAAGTATGCTGCAATAGCAGCTCGAACAGATACGCAGGGATGTGGAGGCGGCTGTGACAGCGGGAGTGACCGACCGCAATGACCGCCTGCAGGTGGAGCTGCGCAATAACGAGATGCGGAGCCGGCATATCTCCGTGTCTAATACTCTTGACGTGTCTCTGCATCTGCTGGCTCAATACATAGGTTGTCCGAAGGACGGTGCCGGACATTTCGATGTGGATTGGGAAATGGACGGCGCGCTTCCCCCGCGTCCCGATGAGCTTTACCGCTCGCCTGAATCATCGCTTCCGCTCACCGTGGAATACAGTCTGCTGGACAAACAGGTGGATGCCGGCAGGCTACAGCATAAGATGAGTATAGGAAAAAATATGCCTGTCGTGTCTGTGGGAGGCGGTTATGTCTATGAGAACCTGATGGACCGCGGACACTCGTTCTGGATGGGAGGAATCACCGTGAGTGTTCCGATAAGCAAATGGTGGGGCGGCTCGCATGAAGTGAGACGGAAGAAACTTCAGGTGCGAAATGCGGAAAACCGGATGGCGGACCAATGCGAACTGCTTGTCATACGTATGCGAAATGCATGGAACGGCGTGAACGATGCCTATAAGCAAGTGGAGATTGCCATAGAGAGCATAGGGCAGGCTGAGGAGAACCTGCGCCTGCTGTCAGACTATTATAAGGCTGGCACATGCACCATGAGCGACTTGCTCGAAGCGCAGACGCTCTACCAGCAAAGCCGCGACAAATATGTGGAAAGCTACTCTATGTATGAAATAAAGAAGAGGGAATATCTTCAGGCTACCGGCAGATGAGGGGTTGGAAAGGTTAATTCTTGACAGACAATCATGTATGAGACATGTAAGTGGTAAAAGAGATGAGACGTGATTGACAGAGACAAACTCATATAATCACAGACGGAATCGTGCTCCGGGCATGCCTGTGCGCCCGTTCCGCCTGATTGATTCCCTTCGCGTCTTGCCGCAGCGGGCTGCGCCGTCACCGGGACAGGGGCAGTCTGACGCCTGGTTCGGGTTTGATTCTCATCGGGTGTCACGGCTTTGTATGAAGTAAAAAATATTGACAGAATGTTTTGATGAAACAGATATGCCGTGATGTTTCGAAAGCTCCCGTCTTTCGCTATTTTCTTTCACTGACTTCGGAAAAAACGTATCCCGCGCCATTGCGGTCATCCCGACATCACTTATACTGTTCTTTTTGCGAGGCGTCGGGTTGCTTTCTTTCCGCTTAGGATGAGATAAGGCGGTGCGGAAGAGCCTGTGTCATCATGCTATATGGGCTTTGTGGCGCGCTCATAAAGCCCATATCGCATGCCCATAAGCCTTTCCTGACACGCGGAAAGTTGTCTCTATGTACTCTGTACTTGCAATGTGTTGATACTTAATGTTTTATGTCTATGCGCCAAAAACAGCGCATACGCAGACAATCGGCGGTCTGTTTGCCTCTGCGCGATTCTCAGAGACTTGTCGTTGTCCGTATAGTCCTCCTCATTAACACATGTCTCGTGTACACGCCGTTAGTCCGCGACACATGCGGATACGCTTTTTCTTTGTCAGTATTGTCGCAATGCCCGCGTCCTGTTCCGTGTTTTTCACGAATAGCCTGAGACTTCAACAGTGCGAAATCCGACTGAAGAGTCAACAGAAGGTAAAAAGTGCAATATTTCCGTCATCGCGCTTCTGACCGGTTTTCCGGCAATTGTTGGAGCGATGTCTTACGGTTCATTTCGAGGACGTGACATGCGGATGAGAATGCGTTCATAGCAGGATGGTTGGGAAGATGCTGAAGCCGAAGATAGCAAGAAGATTCTAACGGACGATGTTGACGTCGGAGTAGAGTGGTGACACGCTCCATATCCACTGTTTAAATGTAATGCCAACATAAATAGTTGATATTTTCTTCCTTTCAGAACTGATTTTTAGGCAATCCGTCAATTGTATGGAAAATAATCAATAAAACTTTTGTTAATGTTAAATAATAAATATATTTTTGCTTGTACATATAAATATAGGCATGGCTTTGCGGGACGATAACTAATCGTGCATAACCAAAAAGATTAACAAGGCAGATAAAAAGAACAAGAGAATCGCATTACAATTAATGTTTTTCATGGTTTCTATAGTTGCTTACACAAGAAAAATAACATGTACAGCAGAATCTGTCTCTGCCAAATAAATTATTTAAACCTGAATATATTGCCGGACTAAATAACAACACATAAGCAACAATGTCTCGTACACAAAGAAACAGATAAGTTGTATGATATGACAGTTGGGTAGGTTGCTGAGTGACATTGCGCTTTATGTGCCCCTTTAAGATAGACCGCTGCAAACCCATAGTGAAGAATATTCCACCAATGGCGTAACCGGTCCTGTCGATTTTTACGACAATTATTATGGTTGTCAATATTGCGGCAGAAATCAGTTTTGCATATGTCCTTGCGGTCGCATCATTTGCGGTAATGGTCAACGGACGGTCACATGTACCCCGGTGTCGGCAAACAGAAGAGTCTGTCTTTGTTTGATAAAATGGTCTCAATGGAGACGGATATTAATGTATAATCATAAAAAAAACATACAATGTCAGAATTATCCAAGAATTCAACGGTCTCGCTTGTCGGTGGTGGTAGTGCCACAATTGTCAAGGAACTTGGTCGGGGCGGTCAAGGCATCGTTTATCTTGTCACAGTGAATGGCGTGCAAAAAGCCTTAAAATGGTATCTTAACGCTCCGGACGACAGATTCTATAGGAACCTCGAACATAACATCATGTCTGGAGCTCCGTCCGATGCTTTCCTTTGGCCTGAATATCTTACAGATAAACAGCAAGGCAGTTATGGATATATTATGCGTCTCCGTCCTCAAAATTATTACGAGTTCGGCAATTTCCTTTTGGCAAAAGTATCTTTTAAATCATTTACAGCCATGCTTTCCGCTGCAATGAAGATTTGCAACGGATTTATGATGCTTCATCGTTTCGGATACAGTTATCAGGATCTTAATGACGGAAATTTCTTCATTGATCCGCAAACCGGAGATGTGCTTATCTGTGACAATGACAATGTGATGCCACAAGGGGAAAAATCGGGAATTATGGGTAAGGCACGTTACATGGCTCCGGAAATTGTAGCCGGTGGTATTCCTGATAAATATAGTGACCGTTTTTCGCTTGGCGTTATTCTTTTCATGCTCTTTTATGCTAATCATCCGTTTGAAGGTTCACGTGTCGTAGCATGTCCGTGTATGACAGAAAGCTATGAGAAACGTTTTTATGGTAGTGAGGCATTGTTTATATACGATCAAACAGACAAAAGCAACCGTCCTGTACGCGGTATACATCAGAATGTAATTCGCCGTTGGCATGTTTTCCCAAAACTCTTGCGTGACACATTCACTGAAGAATTCAGTCAGGAGAAACTGAGAAACCCCAACATGCGTATGATTGAGCAGAAATGGGAGAGTGTCATATCACAAATACGTGGAAGTCTTATAGTGTGCCCGCATTGCGGAGATGAAACATTCGTGGACGTGGAAACAAGACGATGCGATTGTATGAATTGTGGTAAAACTGTTGAGCTGACTAAGCGTTTGGTTATTGCCGGTCAGTCATTGCCTCTAATCAATAAAACTGCAATCTTCATTGATAACGACAATACACCCGACGGTCTTGTGACTGCTGACAGTTCAGGTTTCCCCATAATTAAAAACGTATCAACGGAACAATGGACGGTGGAGACACCAAGCGGTAAAATAAAGACGGTAGAACCGCAAGGTATTTTGCCCGTCAAGGAAGGATTGAAGATTAACTTCCGCGTTCATGGCGTTCCATACAAAGGTGAAATAAAATTTATATAAAAAACAACAAAAATCCAACAATATGTCATTATTAGATGATGTGGTCAGTGTACCACGCAGAACCATGACCCTCTTCTTCCTCATCGATACATCTGGAAGCATGATGGGCAACAAGATAGGTGCCGTTAACGACGCCGTAGTAAACGTACTTCCGATGCTCGATGATATTTCAAAGTCTAATCCTGATGCGGAAATAAAGGTTGCGGCGTTGGAGTTCTCTAATGGAATAAACTGGCTCTATGATGAGCCTAAATCGTCATCTGACTTTGTATGGCAAGATGTACAGGCAAGCGGGCTCACCTCTTTGGGCGCAGCATGCACTGAACTGAATTCCAAACTTTCGCGCAACGGCTTCATGCAATCAGCAAGCGGTTCATTCGCTCCGGCTATTATTCTTTTGTCAGACGGTGGACCGACAGACGATTTTCAGGCAGGTCTTGCCAAGTTGAAAAGCAACAACTGGTTTAAGGCTGCCATTAAGATAGCGATTGCCATAGGAGACGATGCTGACAAGGACGTGCTGAAGGACTTTACCGGCTCCATAGAAGCGGTGTTTACAGTTCATAATATTGATGCGTTGAAGCAGGTTATACGTGTTGTAGCCGTGACATCTTCTCAGATTGGCAGTAAGAGTTCTACGGCAGGTGAGACATCCAAACAGGAGCAAGTAATTAAAGACGTAACAGATACAGTTAAGGATATCGATGGCGCACAGTCTGAGGCTGCTCCTGCTGTAGCCAATAACTATGATGATTGGGACTGAGATTGAGACTGAAAACATTTGACCAATGAAGCATTTGCATTACTCGTGTCAAGGTGAAAGCCATGTCTTAACAAATAAGGTGTGCCAAGATGCGTCTTTCAGTGAGATCACAGAAAACGCATCTGTTGCCATTGTTTGTGACGGTCACGGCGGTGCACGCTATTTCCGCAGCGACGTGGGCGCAAAGATTGCGGTTGAGGCAACCAGAAGTTGTGTGTCGGCTTTCGTTAAAGAGATAGACTTAAAACTGTTTGCCAATAAACCATTTACGCAGAAACAGGATATCACATCCGAGATTAATGCTGAAATACCTGTCAAGGAAACGCAAACGGACATGGCTTTCCGTCAACTTTTCTCTTCTATAATATACTCGTGGCACATTAAGGTGGAGCAACATGCTAATGAAACACCTATTACCGATGAGGAACGTCAAAATGTGGAACCGCATTACATCGAAGATTTTGAGAACAGAATCGAATTGGAGAAGACCTACGGTTGTACCTTAATGTGTTATGTCAGAACACCCGATTACTGGTTTGCTTTCCACATCGGTGATGGAAAGTGCATTGCTTTTGATGAAGAAGGACGTTGGTATGAACCTGTTCCATGGGATAACCGTTGTTTTTTGAACAAAACCACATCTCTTTGTGACTCTTCCGCACTTGACGAATTTCGTTATTGCTATGAGGGTGACGGCAAATTCCCTTTTGCCATTGTTCTTGGTTCTGACGGGATGGACGACAGTTTCGGCGAAACCGAGAATATGGTCAATTTCTATGTTCAAGTGCTAAAACTTCTGGCTAATGAGTGTCAGGACAATGCCTTACAGACAATTAAAGATACTTTGCCCCAACTTAGCAAAATGGGAAGTAAGGACGATATGAGTGTCGCTATCATTTATGATGACAAGATTCTGTCTGACAAAGTCATGCGACTCATATCTTGGCAAAAGAATAACGTAGGTGACATGATTGCAAAAAACAATGAACGCATTCTAAAACTTCGTGATACTATTTCGAAGTTAGAATCAAAAGGACTGAGTAGTCGGAAAGTTATGATTGATTATCAATATGCCAAAACGGACTTAATCCGTGCATTCGAGACAAAACGTAAACTTGCTGAAAGGTGGAATAAATTTTCGAAAGAACTAAACGGTGATGATTTCAGCCCTTGGGCAGACGAAATCGGTTTTGGCAATACCGGGATGTTTGAAAGTATGGATGAAGGACATAACTAAAATGAATCGAATGAAACTACATGAAGCAACAAAACAACTTGTGACCCAATTCGGACAGAACGTGGTTGCTGAGGTGAGGTTGGCAAATCTGTTGGCTGACCTCAATGGCTATCAAGAATATCCCGCTATGAAGCAAGTGTTCCGTGAACTTCTCAAGGAAGGTTATGGACAGAAATTGTATGATGCCTATCAGAGGGGAATTTCAGATTCTATTTCAATGGCAGCTGAGCTTACAACAGCTTTTGCCATAAAAAGTCATTTCAAAGAAGACTTGGTCAGCTATGGATTTGATTGCTTGCTTTGGGCTCTTGATTGTATAAAAACGATTAATGAACCATTGTCTAAAGGATTTGATCCTGTATCAAATGGAGATACAGAACTTATTGATAATCTACCAGACAAACTTTCTGCTTTTCAGAAACAGTACCTTGACTTGCTCGATAGTTTGGTGACACTGCCGAAAAATATGGTAGTCGATGCTCCTGCTTATTATAGTGCTGAAGCGTTGAACCAACTATATTTCCTTGAAGCTAAGATGGCAGCTATTATGGAGCAATTGGACAAGGTAGATTATGAATGGTGCAAGAATCAACGTAACCAAAAGTTGGACGGCTATCATAAAATACAGAATGCTGCCATTGAAAAGGAAGAGAAAATCAAGGCAGAGGCTAAAGAACGCGAACGTAGGCGACTCAAAGCGGAGCGTAGAAAAAAGCAAATGCGTTATGCGGCAATCGGAACTGTGACAGCTGTCATGGCTGGAGCTATAGGTGCCGGTATAAGCTATACGACATCATCTGGTGCAATAGAAAGATTCGAACATACAATCCAAATGGGAGAACAAGCTGTGTCACAAAAAGAATATGGTCGTGCGCTTCAGATTTTTGAAAATGCGAGAACTGGTTACGATGGTTCATTTCTTACATTCCATTACAAAGGAATTGCAGAAAAACATATTGATTCAAGTATAGAGAATGCTGCCGTTACATGCACAAACTTAATAAAACAAGGCAATCTCTTAGACGCTAAAAGAATACTTGCTTCTCTACCTGCCAGAGTCGTGTCTGACAATTTGGAAAATGAAGCTAAGATAAAAACAGTATATGAGCTTCTGAATCAAGCTGTAGCCGGTGGTATAGATGAGTTAATAGGAAATATTTCGAAGAACAAAGGACATCTGGATGTAATAGGTAAAGCTAAGCTCAAAGATTTGTTGAAAATTGCTCCGGAAGAGCATTGGCTCAATATTATCAAGAATAGGGAACTATGAAAAATAAGGCAAAAAAGATAATTCGCAATCTGCTTGTAGGAGCCGTCGCCTCTATTTACAACATGAATGCTCAGGCAGAAAACGCGGCACAACCTCTGTTGAATAGTCTGACAGGAGAAGATAAAAAGGATGCTGTCCGTGCTTTAGGTAATAAAATATATCGCAATGTACTCCGAATAACATCCAAAGGAGACACTAAGTTAATAGCAGGACATCGCTCGCATATGTCTCATCGTTCTGGAGGTGGTGGAGGCGGTGGGCATTATAGCCATGCTTCCCATTACTCAGGTTATGGAGGCTCACGAAGTCATAGTAGTCATTCTTCACATAGCTCCAGCTCTTACGTTCCCTCTCGTAGCACAGTTACACCATCAAAGCCAAAGAAGACATATAAAAACTACATGGTGGGTGAACGTAACATCAGTTCTGGAACCTACGGAAATGATGTGCAGCAGATTACGAATTTATTGGTTGGAAAGAACTATATGAGGACGGAATGGATTACTTATAAGAAAGGTTATCCTGTTTACGATACTCGTGTCATGTCAGCTGTAAGGAGGTTTCAAAAAGACGCGGGACTTACACAGAATGGAAAAATATCCGACTCTCTTCTTTCCTCATTACAGTCATGGGATAAGAAAAATACAACTTTGTTGTTAGGTATCCGAACATTGGCATATAACGCAGATTCTCCTGTGAGTGGTGCGGACGTAGCAGAATTGATAGAACTGCTTAACAAGGCTGGTTTCCCGCCAAATCCGAAGAAACTGAAATATTCAGGAGGTAAGGCGGTATTCACTAAGGATATTGAAACTGCTGTACGCCTGTTTCAAGCCTATAATGGTCTGACTGTTAACGGAAATGTAGATGAAACAACGCTTGATAAACTCAAGGCTAAATAGAATGGAAATAAAAGTTGATAGAAATATTTATTCGGACGCGTGTATCTCGAAAGCCATATACGCGCTTTCCGACCGTTACTGCATCGCTCGTTCATTGGATGGGACAAATGAAATACTTTATGTGCGGGGAATCGACGAATCAAAAGAAGAGAAGGTCAAAAAAGACCTGCTAACGACTCTTAATGACTATAAACTGCGGCAAATCATAGAAGACGAAACTCACGAAATACGGACAATACTGTATGCTAAAGCTTTTGCCGACTTTGAAGATATAGAATTAGAAGATGTATAAGTTATTGCCATTCACATTCAGTCGTATTTCACACACGGAAGTGTTAGTCAATGAAGTGGGAGATATGTTGGCTGCGCCAGAAGGTACAGTCCAAGCGATTGTCGAACGTTCGATTGACATCAAAAGTGAATTGTACAAGTCGCTTGTTGCCAATTTCTTCATCTCCGAACGTACAATTCCGTCACTTCTTGACATCTATGCAGAGCGATTAGCGGAAAAGAAGCGCTTCATGGATGATGGAACGGCATTACACATTTTTGTTCTTACACTGCGCTGTAACCAAAACTGTGTATACTGTCAGGCGTCAAGCCAGGACGAACATTGTGCGCATAAGTCTATGTCACGCGAGACAATGCGTCATTCTATTGATTTAATGTTTCATTCTCGTAGCAAATGGCTTACAATGGAGTTTCAAGGAGGCGAACCCTCGCTTGAGGCAGGTTTGCTACGCTATGGCATTGAGGAGACAGAACGACGAAATGAAACAGAGCGGCGTTATATGCGCTATGTGCTTTGCACAAACAGCATCAGGCTTACTGATGATGTGTTAGATATATGTAAACAATATGGTGTACTTATCTCAACCTCACTTGATGGTCCGTCTTGGTTGCATAATAAGAACCGGGGAAAGGCAGACAGCTATGAAAAAGTTATTGCGGGCATAGAAAAGGCACGTAAGTTACTTGGTGAGGACCATGTGGCTGCGCTAATGACCACTTCTGAGTTGGCACTTGATTATCCCGAAGAAATTGTAGACGAATATGTTGGTCTTGGCTTCCATAGTATTTTCTTGCGAGCTCTAAATCCATATGGTTTGGCTTCTGAGAATTCCAACTGGCAGCTTTACACAGAGCGATTCATTGACTTCTACAAGCGGGCATTTGAACATATTCTTGCCATTAATAAACAGGGCACGCCTATGGTGGAGGAATTTGCAGCCATTATCCTGCGTAAAATCCTTACTCCATGGTGTACCGGCTTTGTTGACTTGCAATCACCGGCAGGCATCATCAATTCTGTATTGGTGTACAACTATGACGGCTATCTTTACGCGTCAGATGAGTCGCGAATGCTGGCTGAAGAAGGAGATTATTCTTTCCGAATAGGTTCTGTAATGGAACCTTACGGAAAACTTTTGAATAGCAAAAAAGTGAGAAGATGGTCAAAGGTGTGGTCTAACGAGTTGCTTGCAGGGTGTTCTGACTGTGGTGTCCGCGCCTATTGTGGAGCAGACCCCGTGCGTAACTATTCCACACAAAAAGACATCTACGGACATCGTCCCTCATCACTTCTTTGCCGGAAAAACAAAGCCGTAATAGAATATCTTCTTTCGCTCCTTATAGAACGTAGAGAAGAGGTTCTCCCTATATTTCAAAAATGGATAGTATGAAGCAGCGTACGTTTGACATATCATCTAATGATAATACACTTTTTGTAACCGAACAGTGCAACAACCGTTGTATTATGTGCTGTCAACCACCTCAGACAGCCGACGATATAGATGCGCTTTTTCAAGAAAACATAAAGCGTATAAAGACAGCTCCGAAGACGTTGCCTATTATAGGTATCACGGGAGGAGAACCGACTCTTTTAGGTGAACGTCTCGTTGCTCTTTTGCAAAGGATTCGTCAAGAACTTCCTGACACAGACATACATATTCTATCCAATGGCCGTCATTTCTCTGACATGGACTATGCGCGACGTGTGGTTGAAGCAAGTGAAGGACGATTGGTTGTTGGCGTGCCTATACATTCAGACTATGAAGGCGACCATGACCGTATTTCGGGAGCACGTGGCGCATATACAGAAACGATGCTTGGCCTATACAATTTGGCAGTCAGTGGAGCATGTATTGAACTTCGTGTGGTTATGAATCGCATGAATTATCAACGTTTTCCGGCGATGGCAGAGTTTATTCACAAAAATCTCTCATTTGTGGCATGGACGGCATTCATGGGAATGGAGCGCACAGGTTGTGCTGCCAGACGCGGCAATAAGATATGGATTGAGCCTAAGGACTACATTACTAAGCTTGGTGAAGCTGTCCTGTATCTCGATGGTTGGCACCACGAAGTTGCCATCTATAATATTCCACTATGTCTTCTTCCTTCGAATCTTCATCCCTTTGCCCGTAGGAGTATTTCGGATTGGAAAAACTATTATCCAGCCTTATGCCAAGGCTGCGTACTAAAGGAACAGTGTTGTGGATTGTTTAGTACATCAATCGCTGAGTATGAAGGGCTTAATCCTATTACTAATAATACATAATACATAATACATATAAATGGAAAAAGCATTATTTGGACCTATTTTAATAGTATTAATAGCCATGTGCGTATATTATACGTTCATATCCTTACTTATTATATTTAACAAGGCAGTAATTGGCTTATGCCAATATCTGAAGTTTGGTTCGTCTTATCTCTTGGATATGATGCAAGGAAAACAAATCTGGTATCGAGTTGTGTGTTAAATAAATTAGAAAGAGCCGTAATAAAATATAATCATGAAATGTAAATATTGTGGACTAAGCGCAGGTATTTTCTCAAAAGTTCACCAAGAGTGCGAGGAGAAGCACCGGAAGGGGATGGCTGAAGTGTCAGCCAATCTTAGGTCTTTTTTTCAAGGAACGGATAAATTCTCGACCGTACTAACAAAAAAGAAGCAAGCAGAACAATGCAATTTCTTCTCGATGAAAGATTGGGAATATGCCTGTCTTGAAGCATTGAAGAACTATACAGACAGTATAAAACCACCAATTGGCAAACAGCATTTGCAGACGGTAGATTTATTCCTCAATAATGCAGGAATTCCTCGAACAACGCTCAATCAAAAAGGTGATTTGGACAGATTGAGCAGTCGCCTTTACGAGGGAATACTTCTTGCTTTTTTTGCAGAGAATCAAGCAATGTCTAAGATTGAGCAACGCATACAAATGCTAACCAGCCTCCTGCCCATGAGTGGCGAACAGAAAGAGCGTGCAGGTTTGGTCATTCTCGACAAGGCTGCTGACAAATTCTTGAGCGATGGACTTATCTCACAACAGGAGCAAACTATGCTTGACATATTCTCAAATTCTCTCAGTCTGCCTACAAGAGAACTTCCGGAAGCATATAGAGGTTCGAGTATCGAGAAAATAGAGCAGTCTGCGATTTTACGTCAATTGCAAAATGGCCAGATGCCGATGTCACGTACACTTAACTACCACATTATGCTAGCCCAAGGTGAGTGTGCGATTTGGACATATGACAATGTGACCCTGTATCAGGAAAAAATAGTCCGTGAATGGGTTAATCGTCGTCGTGGAATGAGCTATCGTATAATGAAAGGAGTTTATTACCATACCGGAGGTTCAAAAGGTCATCCTGTTGAACATTCTGAAATGGTAAACGTAGGCAGAGGATCGCTGATTCTAACCAATAAAAACATCATATTCCATTCATCAACCCGCACAATAAAGATTCCTTATAAGAAACTAACCGGGTGTACGCCATACAGCGATGGTATAGAAATCCATATAGATCGCGTAAAAGCTCCTCGCCAAGTATTCCAAGGATTTGATTGTTGGTTTATGATGAATCTACTACAAATCATATAATAGCAAAAAGGTAAATAAATCAGATATTCTCAAAAACAAAGTGTCATGATGAAAAATATACATATTAAGGCAACATTGCCACAACCCATACAGACTGCTACCATACGTTTCAGTCTGAGCTATCCCAAATCAGGGTCTTGTTCTTTGGACTTAACGCCGTATGGAGATTATCTTCTCCATGTTGATGAATCTAATACGGAAGGAGCTGTCCGTCGGACAGCTGAATATAAAGCAGCTTACAACAAAGTAACAATGGCAATGCTTCATTCTTATGAAGCAGAAAACCGCCTATATACTTCCATGCATAGAGACATGCCAAAAGTAGAATCAAGGGAGTCTTTTGAGAGAAAATTAAAAAGTATGTGTCCCAAAAAGTATCATCGTAAGACTTTCGCCTTTCCTATGCCTACAAAGTCTGATGTTGAAGAAGATTTACGTAAAGAGCTGATGTCCCTCAATCATGTTGATAATATAATAAATATGAAGGAATACCTTTGCCAACATCTTGGTACTCTAACCGAAACACGTCAACAGGCATGGTATGAGGCACAGAAACTGTTTGACAGAATTGAGGATGCGCGTGAAAAACGAGAAAACAGCAAGTTCTTTGCAGATTTCCAAGTTGCTTACAAAAAGGAGAAAGAGTTATTGGCAGGCAATTATGACATTGTAGAAAAAGATATGAATGAACTTTGCTGTAATATATCGGTTCCTTATAATCTTGTTTTGTCATACGAATATTTACAAAACAAACAACAGATTAGTATAGAAGTCATTGTTGAAGATGGTATAAACGCTCCGAACTCAAAGGCAGTGGTTCTTACTTCTGGAAAGATTTCCATCAAAAACAAGCTCGTAAGAGAGACTATTCAAGACAAGTCAAGTTCAGCACTCAGCCTTGCCTATATGGTTTCAGCTCACGTATTCAACGTTTCTCCTAATATTGAGTATATACGTTTATCGTTATTCGACAGAACGAAACAGACTCCATTGCTATTCGTTGAATTCAATCGTGACGTATTCTCTCATATAAATCCTAAATTATTAGCCCTTTTCACAGACATACTTGGATATCCACACGTGATTAATTTCAAAACAAAAGGCGGTGCATCGGAAATCTCCACTTGGGATGCATCTCATTTTAATCAAGAAGTGATGGCTGTCTGTTCTGAAAAGGATAAAGAAAGGAATTCTGTTTCTTGTGAAGACCAAGAGATGGAAAATGGAATGATTTCTATATCCGTAGCTCAAGCAAACAGGTTATGTCGGTTTGTATCAGATAATTCAGACATTCGGCATGCCATATCATTAGCTGAAGACAATCATGCTGATGAAGTTGTTATATCAAATAAATATAAGGGCATCTTAGAAGAAATAAAGAACGCATGACAGAAAAACGATTGAACATATTGCTTGGAACACTTCTACTACTAAATCCACTGGTATTACTATTGCTTTCACATAGCATTGGATTGACAGTAGTTTTATCGGTGTGTGCATTGGTCATAGCTTTTTTTGTATCACAAAGCAATAGTCTACGCATAAAAGTGTGGGCATTCAATCTATTTGCTATATTGAGCATATGTCTACATTGTGAATTATTGTTCCGTGAGTTCTTTTCAGCGAAAAACATCCCAAACCTCTATGAACTTCATGGAAAATATTACTTTAACAAGCCATTTCTTGATTGTATGTTCCGCGCCAACGAATATGCAAGCAGTTATAAAACAAACTGCCAGGGATATCGTATGGACGATCTCTCCAATGCCAACGATACCGTAAAAGCTTGCGATTGGCTCTTTATTGGCGACTCTTTTACACAAGGGGCTCAAGTGTACTATAGGGATTTGTATACAACTCTTCTGTATGAATCCTTTCCAAATAAAGTTATTGTAAACGCGGGAATCAGTGGTGCGGGGCTTTATGACGAACTCAATTATTTAAAAAACAAAGGCAAGGAGTTAAACCCTAAGGTTGTATTCCTTCAGATTGGTGTATTCAACGATTTCTTCAATATAAAAGAACGTTCTGCCAGTTATCAAGACTGGCTTATGGAAAAAAGTGACCTGTATCGATATTTTGCTTACAATATCTTCTCCACAGATTCATTGCCATTGGGACGATGGACGGAACCGTTCTTCCCCACAGAGCAAGATAATAGGGATTACAACATCCTTTATAAGGAGCAATCTGAACAAAAGTGTGCTGACAGAGAAGCGTTCCGTAAATGCATCAAAGAATGGAAAGAGGAAACAGAGCGAATCGGTGCGAAATTGATTCTCTTCTTAATCCCATCCAAAGAGCAAGTATCGCCTTCTATGCTTAAGGAGGTGATGAATCGATATAATATTCAAGGAGAACAACTTGATATGTCTGCACCAAGCCGTCTATTTAAGACAACTGCTTCAAATTTAGGCTTAACAGCATACGATTTAACCGTAGATTTCAAAGAATCCAAGATTTTTCCATTCTTTTACCAAGATGAGCATTTAAATACAATAGGACATAAGATAATTGCAGATGCCTTGACAAAGCGGTTGACGGGTTATGCTGACGGTACATCGTTTGTCAGTAGAAACAATAACCATGAACGTTATCCTTCTTTCTGTGTGGAGGACAGTTCTTTGTTGCTTCAAGGACAAACAGCTAACGAACATCTTATCGTTTACCGTTCATTACTAAATGATACATATGATATATGGGTTAAAAGTTTTGAAGAATTGGTACACCCTACGCTTTCTCCAGATCGTCGCTATTTGGCTTATACGTCAGGTAATCAAGAATATGGCGAAACCGATGTACTCCTTCAAGACAATATACTCGGGACAACAAAAAGAATAAATGTAAAAGGACAATTCGCAGCTATTCCTGCCTTCAGCCATAACGGCAACATTCTTGCGTTGCCAATATGGACAAAGGAAAAGAAAACAGCCGCAAATATTTGGTTCTTTGATATTAATCAAAGTAAATTCATCAGCCATATACCATCGGAATCAGAATGCTGGCGACCTATATTCAATAATAATGACAGTCAATTGCTTTACATTCAAAAAGCCGGACATTTTCGTATCGTATCTCAGCCAATTAAAATAACATCTCGGTCTGTTTTGTTAGGAAAATCAGCAGTTTTACTTTCACTTCCTTATGATATTTGGGATATTGCTATTTCGCCTTCAGGAAAACATCTCGTCTTCGCAGGAAATAAGGACGGCAATTGGGATTTGTTTTCATATACATTTGCTACAAAGAAGGTGTGTCAACTGACACATACGCTTGGAAACGAGTGGGATCCTACTTTTGGTGTGACAGACAACGACCTGTGGTTTGCGGGAACATTCGGTTTCAATGATGGTATATATTATAGGAGAATAAGTCTATGACATTTAAACGTTGGTTTTTCCTCTTGACAAGTATTGTGTGCTATTGGATGATTGTACATGACGGTATCTGGACATTATTAATATTGTCCATACTTATAGTTGTGGCAGATAGGACGAAGAGTTCTTTGTTGGCAATAGCATCCATAGCTTTACTCGTTCTTGGTTTTGTATATTTTAAAGTAATATCATCAAACACAACTCTTTATGGCTATTCCGTATTTGCATTTACGGGTATTTCATTTTTGGTTGACCAATATAAGAAACGGGAGTCTTACAGTATATTAGATATATTTGTATTCCTTTTCTTCTTTCCCAAAATGCTGGCAGGACCGATAGTGCGAGTTATTGATTTCATACCGCAACTTTCTAAAAGCCGTTGTTCATCCACACTCGTATATCGTGGTTTCAAATTGGTAATTTATGCATTGTTTGTGAAATTTATTATTGCGGATGTACTGCTTTCTGTTGAAGCAGAACACAGAGGAATAAATCTTTTGTTGCAATCGTTTATATGGGGAATTCGCTTCTACTTTGATTTCTATGCCTACTCGCTTTTGGCTGTTGGAGTGGCGTTAGTATTCGGGATAGTGCTTCCGTACAACTTTGATAACCCATATTCAGCACAAAGTTTTAAAGATTTTTGGCAACGCTGGAACATTACGCTTTCTACTTGGCTTCGTACATACATATATATTCCACTTGGTGGTAACAGGTGTTCAAAAAACAGGGCTATATTAAACATTCTTGTAACCTTTGTGGTGAGTGCATTGTGGCATGGTCTGACAATACCGTTTGTTTTCTGGGGATTGGCTCATGCTGGCTTAATATGTCTTGAACGGTACGTCTTTATTCCTTTTAAAGGAAGATGGATGTATCGGGCATTTGTATTGCTTTCATGTATCTTTCTTTGGCAATTTTTCCGTTTCAATAATATGACAGATATTGACATTTACTTTTATAATTTGACAACAGAGGAACGATTAAAGTCTTCTTTGCTATTGTCTGTGATTTGCGCTTTGGTATCTTTATACGTAATAGAAAGTCAATGGTTAAAACATATGGTATTTGAAATGAGAAGTTCTCACCGGGCGATTATTTGTGAGGTGACATTCTTTGCACTTTTAATAACCATGCTTGTATTTTTCCCAATAAGCTATTCATTCAACTTCTTTTACTTGAATTTCTAATGGTAATATTAGGTATATCCTGTTTCTATCATGATGCTGCGGCTGCACTGTTAATAGAAGGCAAAATAGTTGCAGCTGCTGCAGAGGAACGTTTTTCGCGTAAAAAGCATGATAATTCATTTCCTGCTCATGCTATTGCGTTTTGTATGACTAAGGCAGGGCTTGACTATAAAAACATCGATTACGTAGTGTTTTACGAAAAACCTTTTGTGAAGTTTGAACGAATACTTAGGACTCACATACAATATTTTCCTTTCGGCCTCAGTACATTCAACAAAGCGATTCCCATTTGGATTAAAGAACGTATTGATATGCAACGAACCATTACAAAGGAACTTCGTAAACTTTCCATGGGAAAACAAAATTGGGATATTCGTTTTGTGGAGCACCATATATCACATGCGTCTATGGCTTACCATACTTCAGGATTTAACGATGCTGCCATACTTGTGGTTGATGCTGTTGGTGAACGAGCTACAAATAGTATCATGTACGGTCATGGTGACCATATCAAATTGATAAAACAACAATATTTTCCTCATTCTATTGGCTTGTTATATTCATCCGTTACTTATTATCTTGGATTTAAGGTTAATTCGGATGAGTATAAGGTGATGGGCTTGGCTCCATATGGAATCCCATCAAGTGCTATACGTACATCTCTATCAATTCTCGTGAATGTGGCAGAAGACGGAAGTATATTACTGAACGAAAAATACTTCACGTTTATGTATGGATTGCGTATGGTGGACGACCGGAAGTGGGAAAAACTATTTGGCTTTCCACGGCGCAAACCTGAGGATCCTATTACTGATGAACATAAAGCACTTGCTGCTGCTATACAAAATTTGACTGAGGTGATTCTGTTGCGTCTTGTACGTCATGCAAAGGAATTAACAGGAAGTGACAGGCTATGTGTTGCAGGAGGATGTGCACTTAACTGTGCAGCCATGGGATATATACGGCAAAGTGGAATATTCAAGGAAGTATATGTTCCTTTTGCACCTGGGGATGATGGTTGTGCAATAGGTGCCGCATTATATCTTAATGCAGAAATGTTTGGAAATAAATATGACTCATATAAGATTTCTCCTTATCTTGGTCCATCATATTCTGAAAAAGTTATAGAGGACGCTCTAATAGAATGCGGTCTTACTTTTGTGAACAAAGAGGATGCGGCTCTATACGAGTGTGCGTCAACAGCTATCGCTAATGGCGAAATTTTAGGATGGTACCAAGAGCAAATGGAATTCGGACCGCGTGCATTAGGCAATAGAAGTATTCTTGCTGATCCACGACGAAAAGAAATGAAGGACATCATAAATGCAAAAGTGAAGTTTAGGGAATCATTTAGACCTTTTGCCCCTATCATAATGGAGGAATTTCTGCATGAATATTTTGAGTGTAAACATTCACCATACATGATGTTCACAGCAAAAGTTCGCTCACAAGAGATACCTGCCGTGACGCATATTGATGGTTCTGCACGTATACAATCCGTCAGTAATAATGAGAATCCTCGCATTCATGCATTACTTGATGCCTTTAGGAGAAAGACAAGTATACCTGTACTTCTTAATACAAGTTTTAATGTAATGGGCGAACCTATAGTATGTTCGCCAACTGATGCTATCAACGCATTTAAGAAATCAGGACTCAACATGCTCGTAATCAATAATTATATAGTATACAAATGATACTCAAAGAAATAATCCAATATGTAATAAGTCAGAGGAAGTGGTGGTTAGCACCGATAGTATTCCTCTTGTTTCTTGTAGCACTCTTTGTCTTTTTTGCAGATTCAGCAGTTGCACCATTCATTTATTCTCTATTTTAGTTATGAAACGTCTGAAGCATTTTTTCTACACTGTGAACAAGGTTATGGTTACACTTTTAATGTTAATCCCATATGTTGTTTTGGGAATATATCGTCTGTTTCTTACGGAAAATAAACAACGATGGCACACATCCACGAATCACAAAGTCGAGCAAACGAAACATCCATGGTAAATCACCATGTTCATTTCCCGTGTGTAGACTGCAATAAAATATTTTACCATATCCATCATCGGCATCTTTGAATGGACTGATTTTATCTCTCTTTACAAGCTCATATCGTTATAAATGTTATATAAATTAAAATTGTAATTTTATGCCAAATAAAATAAGATGTGATGTAAATATTGCTGTACGCTAAAATTCAAAACTGTGGCAAATGGTAAAAGATAATAAACATTCAGTTACTATATGAATAATGGAGAGTTCATAAATGAGTTTGCATATTGAAACTTCTATACCAATGGCTGTATTATTTATGAAAACGCGACCGTAGACATAAAAATCCATATTTGGTGATATGTGGCTTTTAATGATTCTAATCTTGAGTAGAAAAGATGATTTATGATACTCAACAAAAGCCTTTAATAGGAATGTTACTTGTACATTTCTAATTGCTCAGAATCACAATCCCATATCCAAGACTTATCTTTAGAATTGTAACAGAAATTCTCATCCGGACCAAATGTGATGGTCAGCCAATAAAAACCGTCTTTTCTCTGTTCGTAATAGAAAATATAATTTTTGTACTCATAGGTCTTGTTAATTCCCTCGAAAGGAGCTCCTATCTCATGAAGTCCGACAGGTAACCGTCCATTCTTGTCTTTGAAATCATCGACCATCCCGATAACTTCATTTGCGACTTCCTTTATCATATCCTCTTTACCAATTCCTATGTTTCTTCCCATAAGATTCACGACCAAAAGAGGCAATGCTACCAGTAAAATGAATCTAAATGCCTTTGTTCTGTTAATCATTTGGCTATCTTATTGTTAACAATTGTCATCAAGGCAAATGCGGGTAAAGAAACGATGGCAAATCCGAAGCAGAACAATACATACCAACCGTTTATCGATGGATCTCCATTACTGACGTTGTAAATTGTCAAAGCCAGGTACACGCAATTGGTCCATATGTATGTTCTGAATGTAATATGCTTTGCATTTGGGGCTGTGAGCCATGAAAGGAGAGCCCCTAATGCCCAGCAAAGCAGAAAGGGAATCTGAATTGTCCATGATGAAAACCAGTTGACTTTAGACAACGCAAACCAAATTCCCGCGGCGAGGCAGAAGGTTAACTCTCCACATACAAGAGATAATGCCTCAAATATCCAGAATCGTTTATCAGTCAGTTTCATCGTTTGCCTCCATTCCTGTTAATGAGCCAAAGTATACAACCCCAAAAAAGCACGTTCTCGCTGACAAGCAGAATATTGGTCAACGTGTCGGGCGAGTCGAAGCAGAATATCAGACAGAGCATGAATAAGAACATGACAACCGCCGAACCTATGAATTTACCAATCTGAACCATCATTTGCCGTATTTCTTTTTCAGGTATTCTCGGAGTTTGGGGGAATCTTTGCCTTGATACACATGATTGCGGTCGAAGACTGTCCAACTCTCACCATCCGGGAAATCAATCTTTTCAAAGCTGGCGGCATCGGCAGCCGGGATTATGGAATCCTGATAAAACACGTGTTTGTCATCTTTTCCATAATTAAAGTCCAGAGACGTTCCTCCCGCGAAGGATGTGACTTTGACAGGACTAAAATGTTTTTGGATTTGCGCCTCTAACTAATTTATTAATCCACCATACATGCGACGCATCTTTATACCAGTTGTCGGAAATATGCTCGAAGGTTGCGACATCAGCGCCTTGAAGAATATTAAAATCCAAATCGTAAATATGCGTCCCGTCAGAATACATCAAACTTCCGAATCGAGTAAGTTTATTGTAATCTTTTATCTGTGTCGGTATTCCTTTTTGATAGACTCTATACTTATCTTGTCCTATAGAGAAATCTACCTCCCTGAATGTTGCCGGATCTGCACCTGGAATCTCCTTCCCCTTGAAAAATACTTTATATTTATCAGCAGCATAATATCCTGATTGAATCAGTCGCTGCGCGTCTATGGGATGAAATGTGGCGTAATCGATGTTAGGAATTACCGTGCCGTTCAGGTAATATCCATTATACTTGTCTTTCCCACAATTTGTATTTTCACCTGAGTTGTCTTTCAGAATCTCAAATGAAGATTTATCTCTTACATTTAGAGCCTTACCATTATAATAAAAATCATTCTTATCTTCCGTCAATTCATAGGAATGAATCTTGAAAGAGGCAGGCTCCACTCCCTTCATTAATTCACCTTTATCATATACGTTAGATTTGTCAGCAGCAAAACCTTTTTCAAGCACTCGAAATGTATGTCCGTCCGCTCCTGTTATTATGTCTCCCCGATAGAAAGCATGCGTCTTATCTTTGCCATAATCATCATCCAGAATTTCAAATGTCTCCGGGTCGGCATTCACCTTCCTTGAATGATGCCCGCTCCCCTCGTTCCATGTGTGCCATGTCACTTCCTTGCCGTCATTTTTATAACCGGCTGTACATGACGTGAGCATCAGTAACCACAGAACGAAGACTGATATTGGAAAGTGTGTCTTACATGACTTTATCTGTTTCATGTGCGTCCATTATTTGTAATTAAGAAAGTCAAAACTGATAATCTACATTCGATGTGATATATATCCCATGAGATTAGAGCATGAATGGTCAAAACGAGATTCTTGTACGTGCCACAAAAATAATACAAATCTCTCTAAAACCATTATGTTACAATGTGAAAATTGCTTGAGTCGAACAAAAAAATATATTATCCTTCATTGGCATAGCTATGCTGTTTCCTGTTTTCGTCACTTTTCCTACGCCATTTTGTATCTTTTCGATTTATAGGCATTTACATTATGTGTTAGGTGTTAGGTGGCTTGGACTCCTCGGGACGGTGGGCTGCCTGTAGCTTTGCAAGGATATTTCATGCGACATAAACCTAAACTGGAGATTGGAATCCCCCTTGGGCTATTCCCTTGAACACCTAATGGATATGTATTATTTGATTCTTACAAACACGCAAAGGAGTACTGTCTACAAAGCTGATGCCGGTACATTTGCCCCAAAGTACCTTCTCGATGAACAAGGCAAGAGGGATTGCTACCTCATGTTTTATCTCTACGAAACGGTTGTAATAGACAACTTGTGGAAAAAGATGATTCATATGCTTGCAGACCCGTTCAAGATAAAAGTGTTTGAGACAACGATAACCCGAATCATGAAAAAGGATGATAATCATCATAATTTCCTCCCTTGACATGGTAGAAGAACGGTGATATTTCCGCTTTTTGAGTGTTTTGAGCATATATTTTGCCATCATTGCATCAAAAAAAACTTGCAGAAGTCGTCTGCCATACAGAATATTTCTATAACTTTGTCCTTGGTGATCATAGCGATTATTGTTTGTAATTCTTTGTATTTTAGCACTATAAAGTTACAACAGTTTTCGCTAATCGCCAAATTTACAGACACTTACAATTCGTAGAACTCACGTTAAGGTAGGGCGTGAAAGTGTGTATGCAGTGCGTAACAACTTCTTTTTGTGTAATTGAATGATACAGATATGATTAGGAATTCACTTCTTCTTATAGAATAGATTGCGAGCATGTCACAAAATGCAAAAGTGATAATATTTCTGTTATACGAAATAAATTGTATACATATAATAAAGCAATATTGTAAAGACTTTACGTTTAACATGGAACTGATAAATGGACAGACTGACCGGTGAACAACGCCACCACTGCATGGCTGCTATACGTGGAAAGGATACCAAGCCTGAAATATTGGTGCGGAAATTCCTTTTCAGCCGGGGCTTCCGCTATCGGCTCAACCATCCACGTCTGCCGGGTCACCCGGATTTGGTGCTGCGTAAATACCGCACGGTCGTCTTTGTGAACGGCTGTTTCTGGCATGGTCATGAAAATTGCAAATACTTCCGTCTGCCTAAGACCAACATAGAGTTTTGGCAAAAGAAAATCGAGCGGAATAGGGAGCGTGATAAAAAGGAGCAATGTCAGCTCGCTGCGATGGGCTGGCACTGCATCACTGTATGGGAATGTCAGTTAAAACCTAAAATCCGGATGCAGACATTGGAGTCATTGGCATACACATTGAATCATATTTTTCTTGAAGACCGTAAGGTGAAAAAGTATGAAATGCCGGAAAGTGATAATAATCTTATGGCGGCAGAACCGGAACCTTTATATGGAAAGGAGGAGAAAGCGAAGAAACAATAGCGTGGAACATCAACTGAAACATGTTCGTTATAAGCCAAAATGATGAGTTATTTTTCTCGTTGTTGTCTTACTGATGTGTCTCTGTCATAGTATCATAACAATATTGGACGAATAATGTCAGAGTCGGATATTATAATAAGTATACACTCAAAATAAATTGCCATCATATTGTTTACTGTTCTGTATCTGAATTTAAAAGTCCGAAGTGTGAGTGTGGCTTGCTACACTACCGATGAGACTTTGGAATGAAGCCATGAACAGCGCATAGGATGATGACAAAGAGATATATAACATATGGGTAATTTTATAATATCGCTTGATTTTGTACAGTTGCTTAAACGAATCTTTAAAATGAACATCATTTTATAGAGTCGTAGAACTCTTTTATATCTTCATCGTTGATGATGTATGACACCTGAATATTCTTCTGTGCTATTTTCTCAAGCTGTTCTATTTCTTTCACAGTCCAAGACGTATAATTCTTTAACTGTGCAATTATTGAATGAGTCTGTTTAAAACTATTACTGTTTTCCAAATCCAGTATCAGTTTCTCTTTTTCTTTATTCTCTATGTTCACTGTACCGACATCCTGGCTCGTCTGTTCTCTTTTATTTTTATAATGTATGGACATCAGTTTTTCGTTTGACACCGTCTGGTCTATAATGGCTTTCACCAAACAGTCTAACTCAGAACCATACGTATAATCAGCCGGTGCAAAATATTTAATTCTCTTGTCTTCCATCATTTTATACACTTTCCTTTTATCCTTGGTCTCAGGATTGTATACTCCGATGGAATGCCCGCAATTCGTGTTTACAAGTTTCATACACGGAATATCCGTATCGCTGTCTCCTATATAAATCATGTTACGGAAGGGAATCCGTATATCTTCAGGTGCAAAGTAATCGTTCACACCAAAATCGTTGACGTCTAATGTCCCTTTTTCTATTCTGAAAAGGAATTGTGTCTTGCTTGTGTAATTGATTACTTGCGCCGGCCATTGAGCAACTCCGTCCTTATCATAATAAAACGAACTGGCGTAAATCTTCTCAAACTTCGATGCCACTTTTGTCCCTTCAATCATTTCTTTCAAGCCTGATGAAATAATGTAATGCTCTACAATGACACCTTTCTGTTTGCCATACTCCTTGATACGGTCAAACCAGCTCTCAACACCGGGGAACAATTTCACTTGTCCTCCGTAGTCCATCAAAGTTTTTTTGTTGAATATGAATCTCCCATGTGCTTTCTGAATCATAGTAAACATATAGGCAAGATTCTGGTCCATCTCGTTTTCTTCTGCTAAACCGTTAGATTCTTTCCAGAAAGATTCAATCTCGTAACCTACAGATTGGATATATCCCTGTGCCTGCATGTCATCAGGAGACAATGTCTTGTCAAAGTCGTAGCAAATTGCCACAACAGGCTTGTCTTCCTTATTCTTTCTTATAAATTGTTTGCTCATATAGATGAAACTAAAAAAATGAGGCACAATTTTGCAATCATGCCCCATTCCTTATTATTAATTACGATATTTATTTCACTTCCTCGAATATAATACGCTATAAATATCAGCTATTTATAATTTTCATGGTACAAATATGAATTATTTTAGTGGTCATATATTGAAAAGCAAGAGTAAAAAGAGATATTCTCACGGCAAAAGAAAGATTTATGATTATTTAACTATGTATTTTGTATTTGCAGATGTTTTCATTTGATGTTGGATATTTGCACTTGTTTTGCTCTTCTTTTCACAAAACGCATAAAACGGAGACATTGCATCTTTTTCGCTTATTTTTGACTTTCGTTTTTTATGGAAATACGTTATACTTTTGCAAAGTAATCATAGACAAAAATAATTATGAAGCAAAAGCAACATATATTCCAATCCTGGGCGATAGAAATAGTAACGGTGCTTCTAGCGTCCACAATATCATTCCCTGTGAGTGATGCTATTGGTGTGCAATTAAGTCTTCTCCCCTTTGTCATGGTAGCGTGTTATGTTGCTCTCAAATTCATCTATCACATTTGCATTTTTCTGTCGGCGCATATAATTGCCATAGTTGCACTATTGCGCCAGAACTCAATGCCGTCCAACAAGCAGACCAAAGAAGAATATGCCTTTGCCAACACCTCGTCTGCAACAGACAACAATGATGTTCTAATGAAACGAATGGAGTTATTCCATTACGAGTACCAACATGAGGAACGACAATATCTTCAGCAAAAAGAAAAGGAAGAAGACGAAAAACTACAAGCCGTATTGCAATACACTCGAAACACATTCAGGCAATTTGACTTTAACGAAGAAGAAATCTTCCAAATCTGCGAATGCGTCCGATACTTTGTCACAAATCGGCAAGCTCTCACAAATACAAACATCCATATCAAAAGACGTGTAGCCGTTACTCAAATCTCACTAAAGAATTTTGCTTGGAACATTGCTTTTCAATACAACATCAGTCGGGATGTCACGGCTCAATTCGTTATGCAAACATTCCACGAATGGTTTGCCAATTCAACCCTTGACACAATTAGGAAGAATTTACGCACAACGACAGGAAAACATAAGATTAAAATCAATGAGAATATCCTTCCTATTGTTCGTCGTACAATGTAATAAGGGTTAGCGGATAAATTCGAAATTATTGCAAATTAAGCATAGACTAATACTCTTAAATACCATCATCTCATACATCGCCTCATTATGGATATTTATAACTCAAATGCCTTAGAATGATATAACATTCTTTTAATTTCATGTTTCATTGCTTCTGTTTCACGTTCATTTCCTGTATGCAATTTGTCAAGTAATAGTATAAATTCTGAACTATATTGAGAGTTTACACGCACCTCTTCTCGAATATTATTTAACAATGCTTTATGTACTAAATTAACAGCACCAATTTGCTTTGCATGATTAATTGCTTCAGAGTAGAGCGTTCTCCCCAATTCTATATGTCCTTTACGGTATTCGTTTAAGCCATTTGTTGCTTTTGCGCATATATATATATCTGTTTCTTTAGCAGCAAGGGGCAACAATTTTATCAAAATATCATCAGCTTCTTTTGTTTGTCCATTTAAGGCATATGCATAGGCAAGATTATTCATAAATGAAAGATCCTTAGGATTTGCTTTTAAACCAATTTGAAGTATTTTTATTGCATTAGCGTAGTCACCTTGATATGTATATGCTATATCTGCAGCAAAATTTATAGGAGTACGTGCGAACGGCATCATTTCAATCCAATCAACAGATTTTTCTAATGCGCATTGATAATCTTCTTTCAAAAAAGCAAATCTCGCTTCAGATTCAAAGTTTAATATTGGCTTTTTTACATTTGAAAAATCCAAAGATAGTGATTTGTCATTATTTACCAACCAATCTGCCTGTGATAAGCTATTGTCATTAGGCAAAATCAATGATTTTTCCAAGAACGATTTACCTTTTTTCCTTGAAAATTCCAACTCTTTCGTACCAATTGCACTCGCGAGTTCACTAAAACTAAATGGTGAATAATTTCCTGAATATACCATAGACATTCCAGTCTTCATAAAACGCGAACTTCGCCCTATTGAGGCATTAACTGCAATTTCAGAAGCCAATAACCATGGGTCATATTGAAGCGTAGGGTTATGTATAAGAACATCGTGTGCTTTGTCAATATCACCTATATGAAGAAACAATCTTGCGGCAGAACGCGAAATAAATCTAGAAGAAGGAGATAAATGAATTGCTATTTGCATAACATTAGCAGCCTTACTGAGAATGCCTAAATTTACGTAACATCTAGATAATTCAACATACCATATCGGATTATATGGAAATTTGCGAATTAATTGCTTGAAGTATCGTACTCTTTCTTTATAAATGTTTTCTTCATTTAAAATGGCATTTAATTTATCAGATATGCTTAATTGAGCTTGTGGGTTGACGTTATATTTTTCTGACAAAAAAACAGATTGTGCAGTAGATATTAACGAAGACGTGCATTGTTCTGGTCTTTCCATAATATATTTTGCTGCATCCTGAACCTCATGCATGTTTGTATATCCATTCATGATAGCTGCGCTTATAAGATCGCCAGCAATAGCTATATTTTGGCCACCCCTCCAAGCTTCTAGGTATTCAGCAATTGGATATTGAGAAATTTGAAGTTGCTGTGCACAACTACCATATAATTCACCTGACTTAAAACATGTTTTAAAGTCTTTCCAATCAGGGATAACATTCCGACTACTTGTATCTGATTTTGATGCCATATTATTTCTTGTATAAACTTAATTCCGCTCTTTTTTGAAATAAATCTAGTTCTGAAATAGTCCTTTCCAAATCATAATTTGGAGTCCTATTTGTTGATAATATATTTTTAGGATGTCCCCTTTTTTCTGGTTCAGGATAGCATAGATATTCTACAATTTGAAGTAGTCCTTCTTTTAATTCTTCAAGCGGAATATTTTTCTCAAAATCAACTAAAGCATGATGATAAGCATTCAATAAATATGCTCTTGCTCCATCAAAGCCTATTCCGGATTGAGCAAATTGTCGAATTCCACTAGGCAAATATTGATTTAATAAAGCGTTAAAAGAAATACCGCTTATATAAAATACAATCAACGACCCTATCATATAATTATCCATTTGATAAAGTCTTTCCTTATCATCAGGTAATCTATAATTAAAGAATGCTTCTGGTGGTGCATATGTCCAGTCTCCATTAAATATTGATAATGAATATGGACAGTCAACATCCGAACTTAAGCATAGCGATCGACCTAAATCCCCTAATTTTGAAATGTCCCCAATCGAAAGTATGTTTGATGGCTTTAAATCTTGATGAGAAATTTCTATTCGATGAAGTTGCTTAACTCCTAATGCGATATCATGAAGTGACTTCAATTTAAAGGATATGGCTTTTAACTTTTCTGCAAAGACCATTTTTGCAGAAAAATCAAGCATTTTTCTAATATTTCCATCTGCTTTTTCGTAAATTATATAAGTTACCGTAGGAAACATGAATTCATTAAAATCACATTCTCCTCCTTCAATGTACGTAATAACGTTTTTGGCATGATGCTTATTACAATGAGCCGATAATGCCATTTCGTATCTAAATTCCCTTGTTGCTCTTTCAATAACAGAGATTCTAGTTTCCCCTTGCCGCAAATTTCTTGTCATGCAATTACGATAATCAAGAACCTTCATGAAACATTCCATATCTTCTTTTTTCACAATATAGCATATGGAAAAATTTCCTCCTGTTTCTCCTTTTGATTTATCCGGCTCAGGAAGTTGGCTTATGACTTTCCACCCATTAACATCTTTACCGACCAAATTGCATACAGCAAACAAAGTATCAGATGAATTCATATCTCATAATGATTTTTGTACGAGATGCAAAAATACAAAAACAAATCTGATTATCGAATATAATTCACTATATTTGCAAAATAAAATCGCATCTAAAAATGAAACTAAATAGAATAAAGGCTGTTTTGTCGGAAAAAGGTATCTCTCAAACATGGCTGGCTAAAAAACTTGATAAGAGTTTCAGTATGGTCAATGCTTATGCTTGTAACAGAATCCAGCCCAATTTGGAAACATTGCAGCAAATAGCTGAAATTCTTCAAGTGGATTTGAAGGATTTAATAACCGACAAAGATGAACGGCAATGATATTTAGTGAACGTATATTGAGTGTTGCTTTTATGGAGTAACTTCCGATAATGCAAAAATATAGGAACAAGTATGACACCAGAAGAAAAGGCGAGGATTACGATAGATAGATGGTTTAATGATTCGGGTTGGCAAGTAGTAAATCGTGATGAATACGAAGCCAACATTTCAGCGGTTGCTATTCGTGAGGGGTTGCTTGAAGGCAATCTTGAGGCTGATTATTTTCTGTTTATCAACGGAAAAGCCATCGGTGTGCTTGAAGCAAAACGTGAAGAGGTTGACGTTTCAAGTCATGTTGTCAGTGAACAGGTTGAAACATACGCCAAAAGTGTACCCCGTTATTATCAAGCATGGAAACGTCCATTACCTTTCTTATATAAGTCCAACGGGAAAGAACTCTTGTTCAAGGATATGCGTAATCCTGATGCTAACTGGGAAACACTAAGCAAAATACATACTCCGAATGATTTGGTTAAGAAATTCGGTATAGATGATTCATTTGCCGGACTTCCGACATTGCCGAAAAAAGGGTTGAGGGATTGTCAATATGAAGCTGTAACTGAATTAGAGAAAAGTTTTAAGTCGGGCCAGAAAAGGGCTTTGATGGTATTGGCGACTGGAGCAGGAAAAACTTATACGGCTTGTTTGACCGCTTACAGAATGTTGTCTTGTACGCCGATGCGCCGTGTTTTATTCCTCGTTGATCGAAATAATCTCGGCAAACAGGCAGAAACAGAGTTTGGCACGTTTCGTTTGACAGAAACAGGCGATGCCTTTAATACCATATTCTCGGTAAACAGATTGAGAAGCTCCGCTATTCCGTCAGATAGTAATGTGGTTATCTCAACCATCCAACGACTATTTTCATTATTGAAAGGGGAACCAATCGCAGACAATGACGAGGATGATGAGAACGAGTCGGATAAGGAAGTTGTCTTACCTCCTAATCCTAATTTGCCACATGATTTCTTCGACCTTGTTATAATAGATGAGTGCCATCGTTCCATTTATGGGAATTGGCGTAAAGTATTAGAGTATTTTGACACGGCACGCTTAATTGGGCTTACCGCAACTCCAATACCTGAAACAATGGCTTTTTTCAACAATAACCGTGTAGTCAATTACACATTAGAGCAATCTATTGTGGATGGTGTAAATGTGGATTGCCGCATTTACCGTATCAAGACAAGAGAAACGGAAGAAGGCGGAGCTATATTGAAAGGACAACGTACCAAAGTAGAGACCCGATACACGGGTGAGGTGAAAACTATCAGCAACAAGGAAACAAAAACTTATACAAAAGAGGAATTGAATCGTAGTATCATCAATCCTGCCCAAATTAAGCTGATACTTTCCACCTATCGTGACGCAGTTTACACTGAAATGTTCAATGACCCACAGCGTGAGCCGAATATGGATTACTTACCCAAGACGCTCATTTTTGCCTTGAATGAAAATCATGCCACCAATATCGTCAATATAGCCAAAGAAGTATTTGGCCGTGATGATGACCGTTTTGTCCAAAAGATAACTTATTCGGCAGGAGACAGTAATGAATTGATACGGCAATTCCGCAATGATAAGGACTTCCGTATTGCCGTTACCTGCACATTGGTTGCAACTGGCACGGATGTAAAGCCGCTCGAGGTGTTGATTTTCATGCGTGATGTTGCCTCATTGCCGCTTTACACCCAAATGAAAGGACGTGGTGTAAGGACTATCGGTGATGAACAGTTGCGCAATGTCACACCTAATGCAATAAGCAAGGATTGTTTCTTTTTGGTTGACGCGGTGGGTGTAACAGAACATGAACATATAATTTCGACTTCATACGAAGGGCCGGACACAGAAATAATCACCCTGAAAGAGTTATTGGAACGCATCACTTATGGCAATCTGCCTGATAACTATCTCAAAAGGCTTGCTTCCACTTTATCACGCTTATACAACAAGGCAAATAATTCGCAACGTGAACAATTTGCTAAGTTGGCGCACGATGACATGAAAGAGTTGGCTACAAGGATATACGATGCGTTGGAAAACCAAACGTTGCCGCCGTTCAATAATGTCAACGAACCTAATAATGAGCGCAAAGGCTTGGTTTCGCCAATCACAAATCATGCCGATGCCCGAAAATACATTCTTATTCTTGCAGCAGGGTTTGTCAATACCTTAATGCCCGGCGAAGATGAATTGATATTCAAAGGCTTTTCAGTTGAAGATGCACAGAACATCACTGACGCTTTCGAACAATACTGCACCGACCATAACGATGACATTGAGGCTTTGCGTATCATTTATAACAATCAAGGAGAACCGATAACCTACTCCATGCTCAAAGACTTGGAAAATAAACTGAAGATGGAGAACAATCGCTTTTCTCCTAATCGCTTGTGGAACTCTTATGCCATAGTTTGCCCTGACAAGGTGAAACGTACCACTAAAAAGCAGGAGGCTGAAGCTCTGACGAACATCATCCAGCTTGTGCGTTTTGCTTATCATCAGACCGAGCGGTTGGAAAGTGTTTACCCTACAGCCCGTCAATACTTCAACCTTTGGTGCGGACAAAAACAGGGAGGCATAACCGACAAGCAACGTGAGGTGATGAGCCGTGTCGTTGACTACATCGCTTCTAACGGGGCTTGCACAGTGAGGGATTTGCGTAAAACTGACCGCACAGGTGCTGCACAGCTTATAAGTGCTTTCGGTAATATGCAGCAAGCTGACGCTTCATTACTCTCTTTATTTAATTTTGTAGTATTAAGGAAAACAGCATAATCATATATGGATAATGACAATAAACTTACAGAACAGGCTTTGACAAAGAAAGTCTGGAATTTGGCAACCACCTTATCTGGAGCCGGTATAGGGTTTACAGATTATATTACCCAACTTACTTACCTGCTTTTCTTGAAAATGGACGCAGAGAATGTCGAGCTTTTTGGAGAAGAGTCGGCTATTCCGCAAGGCTACAGGTGGGAAGACTTGATTGGACTTGATGGCTATGACCTTGTGAACCAATACGAACAAACACTAAAAGTGCTTAGCGAGCAAGACAATCTTATTGGTACCATCTACACAAAGGCTCAAAACAAAATAGACAAGCCCGTGTACCTCAAAAAGGTCATCACCATGATTGATGAAGAGAATTGGCTTGTAATGGATGGTGACGTAAAAGGTGCAATTTATGAAAGCATACTTGAGAAAAACGGACAAGACAAGAAAAGTGGTGCCGGACAGTATTTCACGCCACGTCCGCTTATCAAGGCAATGGTGGATTGCATCCGTCCGCAGATAGGTGAAACAGTTTGCGACCCGGCTTGTGGTACTGGCGGTTTCTTGCTAACGGCATACGATTATATGAAAGACCAGTCACCAGACTTGGATAAGCTGGACTTTCTGAATAACAAGGCACTGCATGGCGTTGATAATACACCGTTGGTAGTAACCCTTGCTTCCATGAACCTTTATCTGCACGGTATTGGTACGGATTGCAGTCCTATTGTGTGTGAAGATTCTTTGGAGAAAGAGCCGACAACATTAGTAGATGTAGTGTTGGCCAATCCTCCGTTTGGTACACGCCCTGCCGGGTCGGTGGAGATTAACCGTCCTGATTTTTATGTTGAAACAAAGAACAACCAGCTCAACTTCCTGCAGCACATCATGTTGATACTGAAGACTGGTGGGCGTGCAGCTGTCGTGCTGCCCGACAATGTGCTGTTTGAGGGAAATGCTGGCGAAACAATCCGTAAACGGTTACTTTCTGATTTTAATCTGCATACCATTTTACGCTTGCCGACAGGTATCTTCTATGCCCAGGGTGTAAAGGCCAATGTCTTGTTCTTCGTAAAAGGACAACCTACAAAAGAAATTTGGTACTACGATTATCGTACAGGCGTAAAGCATACTTTGGCGACTAACAAACTGGAGCGTCATCATCTTGACGACTTCGTTTCTTGTTATAATCCTGACAATATATCTGAACGGCATGAAACTTACAATGCCGAAACAAATCCGTCAGGTCGTTGGCGCAGATACACGATAGATGAAATCATGGCTCGCGACAAGACCAGTCTTGACATTACTTGGATTAGGCAAGGTGACGAGGAAGATAACCGCACTCTTGCTGAACTCATGGCAACCATTGAGGAGAAAAGCCAAAACATCAGCAATGCTGTGGCTGAATTAAAGAAGTTGTTGGCGGATATTAAGGAGGATTGACATGGAAGAAATTGCAAAACTAGGGTTCTCTGAAAATGAATATCAGGAATTACTGCAACAGGCTGTTGCAGTAATCAGTGACACGCGGCAACGGCTAGCCAAACAGGTCAACGGCAATGTTACATCCGCCTATTGGAAAATCGGCAAGCTGCTGTATGAAAGAAAAATAGAAAGCACGCATGGCAGCGGCGTTGTTAAACGTCTGTCTATGGACTTAAAAGCGCAATACCCAAGTATGGGACTTTCTACACGCCAAATGTGGAATATGAAGAAGTTTTATCTGCGTTATGCGGATAGCGACTCAAAACTGCTACAGGCCGTAGCAGTTTTGCCATGGGGACACAACCTGCTGCTACTTAACAAAAACCTGAATGATGCCGACACGCTCTTTTATGCGGAGGAGACTGTAAGAAAAGGGTGGAATCGCGACCTGCTTACAAGTGCCCTGAAGATGAAATTGCATGAGCACAAGGAATTAAGGACTGAAAGCGACAACAATTTCAGCAAGACGCTGCCTGCGCCGCAAGCTCTGTATGCAAACGAAGTGTTCCGCAGCAGCTATAATTTAGGCTTCCTTGGTATCACTTCCCCAATACTGGAGTTGGAACTTGAGCGCAGGTTGGTTGATAAGGTAAAGCTCTTTTTGCTTGAACTTGGCAAGGGTTTTACGTTTATAGGCAATCAATATGAGTTGGAATACAATGGCAAGACAAGTCGTGTTGATTTGTTGCTGTTCCACAGAGGGCTGCGCTCCCTTGTGGCCATAGACTTGAAAATTGGTGAATTTAAGCCGGAATATGCCGGGAAGATGAACTATTACCTCTCCTTGCTCGACCGTCTTGAACGCTTCAAAGGAGAAAACCGCTCAATCGGAATCATACTTTGTGCGGAGAAAGACCATGTGGAGGTTGAAATGGCTCTCGAAGATATGGGCAAGCCTATCGGCGTTGCCGATTATCAGCTCATCGTTCCCAAGGAAGAACTTAAACAGGTGATAGAAAGCGAGATTAAGGCTTTCAACGAGGATAAGATGTTGGAAAACTCTAACAACGAATAATTATGGACACAAAGAAACTCCGCCAAAAGATACTTGACCTTGCCATTCATGGCAAACTCGTCCCGCAAGACCCGAATGACGAACCGGCATCCGTCCTGCTTGAAAGGATAAAGGCAGAAAAGGAACGGCTTATAAAAGAAGGGAAGATTAAACGAACAAAGAAGTCTGCAAAGTCTTCCGATACGCCCCATTATCCCTACTTGTTGCCAAATGGATGGGAATGGTGTAAATTAGAGGATATTGCTTATGTTGCTTCGGGAAGTACACCAAATAAAGAATCATTCGTTTCTGAGGGAATACCATATATCAAGATGTATAATTTAAGGAATCAAAAAATTGATTTTGATTTTAAGCCTCAATATATTAAAGCTGAAGTTCATAATGGAAAACTTCAACGTTCTCGCACAGAGGTTGGAGATTTAATCATGAATATTGTAGGTCCTCCTTTAGGAAAATTAGCAATTATTCCACCTTCTTTACCACAGGCAAATTTTAATCAAGCAGCAGTTTTAATACGTCCGTTACTTCATAAACCAATATTGACAAAATATCTATTTTATTATTTGTCAGAAATGTCAGAAATAGATTCTATTTCTACAAAAGGTTCAGCAGGCCAAGTAAATATTTCTTTGACGCAATCTCAAAATATGAAAATTCCATTACCACCACTTTCTGAACAAAATAAAATCATAAAAGAGATAGAATATTATTTTGATTTAATAAGCATTATTGAGCAAGGTCAATCTGACTTGCAAACTATTATCAAACAAGCAAAAAACAAAATTATCGACCGCGCCATTCACGGTAAGCTCGTACCGCAAGACCCGAATGACGAGCCTGCATCGGAACTGCTCAAACGAATAAATCCGAAGGTCGAAATCACTTGTGATAACGGGCATTATACGCAGTTACCTAAAAGATGGGTGGTTACTCCTATGCAAACTATTTGTTCTCTTATTGATGGAGAAAAGATAAACGAAAAAGAACTACCCAATCTTGATGTAAAATATTTAAGAGGTGAACGTGACTTTAAGACGTTGACTAATGGCAGATATATAGCAGCCAATAGTTTGTTGATTTTAGTTGATGGCGAGAACTCCGGCGAAGTATTTAGAACGCCTATTGATGGCTATCAAGGAAGCACCTTTAAACAATTATACATCAACAAACAAATGCTTACCAATTATGTTTTACTGGTTGTCAACTTGCATCGAAAGGCATTACGAGAAAACAAAGTAGGCTCCGCAATTCCACACTTGAATAAAAAACTTTTCAGGGCAATACAAGTTCCTATACCACCGTATAATGAGCAAAAGAAAATAGTTGATGCGGTTGACACAATCTTTAAATACATTGATACAATAATGGAGGACTTATAAGCTCTCCATTATTGTGTCAAGTTTTTCAAACATAAATTTCGTTGTGTTGATTATTCGTCTTTGTTCCTCTATTGGTGGTATTGGTATATAAAGTTTGGAGTATTCTGAAATCCAATATCGTTTATGGGTATCACTGATAAGTCGTGTAATATTCATAAACATAGCCACATATTCTATTTCTACACCTCCAACAACTTGTAATATTTTTATAGCTGAAGACTTTACTTTGAAAGGAAAATCAACAAGTCTTGAATCTGTGGTAAAGTCATCAAATATAATGCAAGGCAACTTTGTATAAATGCCATCCATATCGTCAGTATGTCCAATGATGAATGATTTACCTGCGGTAAGAACAGGAGTTACATAGCTGTCATCATAATTTGTTGAACTAACGATATAGGCTTGTGGCTGTTCATATTTTACAATATCTTCCAAACGGCAAATTGCCCATCTTTTAGGCAACTGCGTATAATGCCCGTTAGGTAGTAAACGCCATTGTAATTCAACATGTTAAATGACTTGTTAGCCAGTATTTGCAAAGATGTGTCCTTTTAGGCTGCAAAAGAGTACCTTTTAACCGATAAAAGGTGTCTCATTAGGATGTTAAACAGTACCTTTCGCACGATGGGCAGAAGATTATCACTTGCGCAACACGGTATATTGTTATCGTATTCATCAAAAAATTAAATGATATGATAACAAAATTCAAAGACTATCTTGCCAAAACGAACTTGGCGAAGAACACTGTGACATCGTATGTGTGGACAGTGAATTACTTTTTCTGCCATTATGGGGAAGTGAACAAGAAAAACCTGCTGGCATACAAAGGTTATTTGGTGGAAAACTTCAAACCGCAGACCGTAAATCTCCGTTTGCAGGGAGTCAACAAATATTTGGAGTTTACCAAGCACGACAGACTGAAAGTGAAGTTTGTCAAAGTGCAACAAAAGAACTTTTTGGAGAATGTCATCAGCGATGCCGACTACAAGTTTCTGAAAGCGCAGTTGAAGGCTGACGGTTACGAAGACTGGTATTTCGTAGTATGGTTTATGGCGGCGACTGGCGCACGTGTAAGCGAGTTGTTGCACATAAAGGTTGAACACGTGAAAATAGGTTATCTCGACCTTTACAGCAAAGGTGGAAAGGTACGCCGTTTGTATATCCCCAAAAACTTACGGAACGAGGCTTTGCAATGGCTGAAGAAGAAAGGCGTCACAAGCGGTTATCTCTTTCTCAACCGATTCGGACAACGCATTACGACACGTGGCATAGCCCAACAATTAAAGCATTTTGCTGATAAATACGGGCTGAACCGTGATGTCGTTTATCCGCATTCCTTCCGCCACCGCTTTGCTAAGAACTTCCTTGACCGCTTCAATGACCTTGCCCTATTAGCCGACCTTATGGGGCATGAAAGCATAGAGACCACCCGTATCTATCTGCGCCGTACAGCCAGCGAACAGCAGAAGATTGTTGACAAGGTCGTAAATTGGTGATAACGTAGCCTTAGAAGCGCGTTATATCACGCTTCTAAGGACTTTTGAATGCTGTCGAGAATAGAAAATAGTTCTTCTATTTTTGCAACGATACGTTGTTGTTCGGCAAGGGGAGGAACAAAACATTCAATATCCTCAAATTTTTTCTTGGTTATATGAACCATGCCTGAGCCGTGAGATTCTTTATAAAAATCTTTTATGAGTGATTCCAAACTATAATAAAGATACAACTTATCCATGAATACAAATGGAATAACCTTGAATATATGTTGATTTAGCCAAGCATCACCTTTTTCCCATACATATGTTCCTAATGATGCAGCCCAAGCAAATAATAAATCCCCCTTGTGAATCAGATATTTTTCTTCATATGATTTACTACTTTTATTGTATGGCGCAGTTTCATCATTCAGATTTTGAATCCTAACAATAGGAAGGCCATTTGTTTCCCATTCTTCAGGTTTAAAAGCTCGTCCATTCACATAGTCAGCAATATATTTTAATTGAGTTTTACACCACCCCAATGGATAATGCCCGTTATCACAAGTGATTTCGGCCTTTGGGTTGATGCGTTTGAGCAGT
>OGKG01000385.1_pt1 | contig 56865 bp, 67 predicted proteins | sample 1572201 | NCBI WGS metagenome assembly OGKG01 (sample SAMEA2582146, study PRJEB24529) | metagenome | biome: Human gut stool | place: China | collected 2011 | reverse complement strand
TTACACCCTTTACACCCCAATAACGCCCCTACCGGGCTACACGACCCCCGTGTGCCCGTATAGGTGGCACGCCTGTATATGCAGCCTAACGGCTGCAATAATATTAAGAATAACTTTTTGTTATACCTAATCCGCCTAACCAATAACCCCCGGTTATACCCGCCGCCCGTGGCGGCAATAATTAGAAAAGTTTTTCACGAAAACTCCATTTTTTTACCGAATTTTATCCGGAATTTCATTGCAGATTTAAATAATTTGATTACATTTGTATATGCAAATAACACAAAGGTTGATATTTGTAAGGTAAAGTTCTAAAATTATTGAATAACCGAAATTATTAAGAAAATATCTTAAATTTCATTGCAGATACAAATAAAAGTTGTACATTTGTAATAACAAACAAGGGGCACAAAGCCCCACCCAAACAAACAATAAACAATTAAAAACTAAACATTATGAAAACACAAGTTGAAAACACCACCGCAAAACAAGTTGAAAACGTAGTTGTAAACGCTTACAGTGTAAACACTGAAATACTTGAAAACCCAATGAAAACCCCGGCACAATTGTTACTAAAGGAAGTGTTAGCCGTGCACAACACCTTAACCGCCATTAACCCAACCGCCGAGGCACTACCCAAGAATAAACCTAACGTTAAACTAGGTAAAGCCAAATTAGGAACCATGTACGCTGAAATGTGCGCCGCCTACACGGTATTTGTTAAAAGCAACCCCGGTTGCGTTGTAGAACCGCAACCAAAGAAGGCACCGAAAGCCAAAAAGGAAAAAGCCGCCACGGGCACGAAACGCCCCGACGCTCAAACCCGCATAACCATGTACACCGCCGAACTAGAGCAAAAAAACAGCTTTCGTGGAAACCGCCGAATACAAGGCTTTAGATAAAGCGGAAGCCAAGGCGATACGCAAACGAATTGCAAGTTTACACCGCAAAATTGCACGAGCAAACAGGGCTTTGGGATTAGTACCCGTTGCCGAAATGCACCCGGCACTACAAACGTATAACCCCGGCGTTGTGGTTGCGGAAACCGTTGAAACAACCGCTTTAGTACCCGTGCAGGCTTAACCGCCTGCACACGGCAAACCCAATGTTTAACCCCTAAAAACAAGCAATTATGAATTACACGGTATTTTGCGCAATGTGCGCCGCACAAATAAAGGTTTACGAAACACAAGTTGAAATATTAAACGTTGCTAAACAGGTGATAAAGAGTAAGTTTAACGACAAGGTATTAAACGCACGCTTGCCGAAAGCCATAGAGGGCGAGATAAAGCGTGTGCACCCCACCCAAAATGTAATAATACGGTTAGATTGGGGTAATTATAACGGCGTTGCGCTTACAGTTTATGACGGCGAAAACCGTGCCTACCGCACTAGCGACCCCGACAAAAACGGTTACTACACAACGGGCTACGTTACCGATGACACGGCAAGAGCCGTTATAATCATAGACAAGGACACGCAACGTGTAAACGCCCCCGCAACCGTGGTAACCACCACCGCCACGCAATTACAACTACTAGACAAGATAGATGAAATACGGCGGGATATGCGCCAATATGACGAAGTACGGCAAGCCGCCGCCAAATTGCAAGCCGAAATAAGCAACTTTAGAAAACAATATAGTTACCGTTTGCGTACCTACGTGCCCGGTTGCAACCTGTAAATTAACCCTATTTCCCACACCCAAATACAAAGCCATGTTACACAAGAACCAAATCTTAACGATAACCGTGTACGGCAAGAAAGTACAGGTAAAGCAAGTGAACAAAACCGTTGCAAAACGATTGTACAACGCCGGGCATGAAATACACTTGTTACCGTGCCGAATGAACATAAATACTCCGTGGGGTTTATTGTACACGACGAATGCAAAGGAATGCGATAACGTGCCGTTTGATAGCATGGTGAACGCATTCACGAGCTACAATTGCAACACGCAATTAGGAAGGTACCCGCATTATTACGCCGCAACAAACCTGTTATAACCCCTATTTCGGTTCCCCATGATACAAACCGGGTGCGCTGTATAACGCACCCTTTACCCGTGTTTAGGGCTCATGTGGTCTACCACTTTAGCCCCGTACAGGCTTAGTTCCCGTAACCATTTGGCACGGGCACGCACGCCGTCCGGCACGTTGGCGGTGGTGGTTACTACCGTGTAAGTGTTCCCGTCGGCGTGTAAAACGGGGGGTTCAATCGTTCCCGTGTTTTGTAACATACTTAGCCTAATCCGGTTTGCGGGGCTGTTAGGCACGCTTAAAATTGCTCTACATAACATATTGTTACCTTGTTTAGTTACTACATTTGTACCCGTGTAACGTTGCGCACGGGCTAAAAGTTACAATTTCCCGTCCCTAAAATAGGGTCTGTTTTAGGCTCGTATTGGCATTATTTACACTTAGCTATACACAAGTATTACCGTTAGGGGCTAAATGGCTGTACGGGGCTAAAACATGGCAATTTACCCGCTTCCAATACCTAAATTACAACCCCGGTATTACAAGCCGCCCCGGTTGAATACATATCGCTAACCGATTTTATTAATGTTTTACGGGAAAGTTCATTGTTATGTTATTTATTTGCCCTATATTTGTAGTGTTAAACAAACAATAACCGCCCACAGGGGCACAAAAACTAAAACACATGAAAGGTAAACCAACAAGTACAATCGACCCCCAAAATTTTGTAGAACTGGAACATGGTAATTACCGTGTTGCGACCGTAATTCAAGTTGAAACCGATAAAGTAGTAGTGAAGTGCCATTTTGATAATATTAAATTAGCACTTTATCATGATGCACCCCACCATAAAAGTATAAAGGAACTCGTCGTTGGTAAAGTGTGCGGGGTGTATAGAATGTCGTTCGATTCTTGTATTTTAATAGATGTAAAAGAATAACCCCATGTACACGAAAGAAATTACATTACAGGAAGCCCAACCGGGCACACGTTATCATCTAGTTGGTGATATTGCTAACGGTTACCGTAACGGCGAACCCGTTACAAGCCACGAGGAAGTAACCCGTAAAATTACCCGCATAACGGAAACGCACGTTATATGCGAATGCGGGCGGCGTTTTATTATAAACTCTAATTTGCATATTTATGCGTAGTTTATTACAGATAACAACGGGGAGCGGCACGTGCGCCGCCGCCCTGTTATACGGGCTTTACACTAGCGAAACCGCTCCTTTGCTGTGCGTGCTTACAAGTGTTGCGCTACCCGTTGCACTTTACGTGGAATACAAGCTATTAACCCTTATACCCAAACGAAAATGACAACGCAATACATTGTAAACCATTTTAAGAGAAAAGGCTATTATATAGCACTATGCCTGAATACAGGTGGTAAAGTAATAGTGAAAACCGGACGTGAAACAAAACTGTTTAACAGTTACGCCGCAGCGCACAAGTATTATTTTGGTTATTAACCCTAAAAACGAAAAGCAATGATTTATTACAAGGTAACATTACAGGGTGGAGGTAAGCAAACGTTTATACAAACCACGAAAGGCAAGAAACCCGTGCGAACGTTGATAGCGGGTGAATTATATACCCAAAAAGAAGTGCAACGGTTTAACATACCGTTGCGGTACGTGGTGGCGGAAAACCACCGCCCGAAAGATACTGTTATGCGGTGGGGCGTGCGGTACGGTAAGCGGCTACCGTCAACATACCTATTTCGGGTCGCCAAAATACAAAACCAAACCACATTATTAAAGGAGGAACAAATATGAAAACTTACGCCACCATTTTACAAGCTGTTACAAACACCGATGCGATAGATTTTGCAAAGGGTTATGATTTTAGCGAGGATGAAATAGGGGAAAGCCCCGTTGAACTGCATGATATACGTTATGTTGGAACCGTGGAAGGCGTTGCCATTTATTACAACGTGATTGCTGATTACCACTTTTTTGCACCCGCAACCGCTTAATTCCCATCCCTTAAATACAAATCCATTTTTACACACGTTCAGCCGGGGTTCACGCTCCGGCTTCGTTGTGTTTACACGGTAACACCCTCTATTTCCCATCCCTAATATAGCTTCCCCCATTGTTTACCGAGTTTTAGCCCGTTTAAGGCACGTTAGTAGGAGGGGGTATTGGGTATTACACACGGCATAATAATCCCTTAAAACTGCCTATTTCCCGTCCGCAAAATGGCAAAATAAAACCGCCCCCACGTGGGGGCGGTACACTAACTAATTACCTATTAATTATCTAATATATGAAAACAGTAACTTATACGGTAGGCACGTGCAATAGTTTCATTCGTTCACGCAATATTTGCAGGTAGTGTTCCATGTGTTGTTGTTGGGCTACCATCAATTCAAGCTGTTTAGGGTCTAATTTCGTGTCCTTGGTTAGGTACGTTTTGTCTAGAAACTGTGTGAGTTTTGTTAGCCTGATGTTTAGCTCCCGTTCCTCTACTTGTAACCGTTCCTTGAACGTGGTGGGTTCGGGTTTGTTTTCTAGGACAAGTAAAATATACGTGCTAGTGCAAGCGTGTATTTCCCATCCCGTATTTAGCAACTCCCCTAGTACTTCTTCCAATTCTTGGCTAGAGAAGAAATCTTTGTAATTAATAACCTTTACTTGCTTCATGGGTCTTTTCTATTTTCTGTAATACCTCGTGCACGTCCATAATTTTGTCGGCTAAATCGAGGCGTTTACTGTTAATAATATCCCGTATTTCCTCCAACAATAGGAGCGGGTCAGCATCACTAACCGTGTATAATGCGGGCACGCCCTCCCGGCTAATGGCGTCCCGTTGTATGGTTACACCCACGTGTAACACGGGGGAATTGGCGTAACGTTTTCTGATTAATTCTTCTATCACTGAAGGTATTGGGATTTGCATTTTGCTCATCACGAATTTGGTTTGTTCTTTCGCCACGGTATTCATCCCCTCGTTATTTAATTTTCACTACCTTGTATATCGCTCTCTTGGGAAAATTTACTTGCATACGCTCCGTCGGTATGTTTAACACGGGTACGTCTGGATTGTAACTTATGAATGTTTCAATCGCTGCTATGTCAGCCCCGCAAACACTCCCCATGTATCTTCATTCTTCATTTCATTTATCTGTTCTTGATACTCCCTTAAATCGTTCGGCATAACCTTGTAAGCATCTGGATTTGGCGGGCACACGAAAGACACGAGGTATTTCTGCCCGCCCATGATTATTTCGTGGGTAGGGAACGCCATCATGTCAGTAATGGTTCCAAGAAAACGTTTCCTAAAGTCTAAACGTTTACGCCTTTGGTACACGTGTAACGTTATCCATAACACGAGCAACGTGCCTAAAATGGTCAATAAAATTGTTTCTGTCATAATTCTACTATATTTAATTGTTATTACTATGCCATGTATATACGCACTTATATCTCCTCGGTTAGTATCTCCTTATACCTTTTGTCTTCAGCGAGGCGTTCCCACAACAATTGTTTCGCCCTGTGTAGCGAGGCTTTAACCGTACCCAATGGCACGTCTAACTCGTCGGCTATTTCATCGTAGGCAAACCCGTCTATGTACCGTAGGTGAACCATAGTGTAGAAGGGTTCCGGCAATTGTGCGATAACGCCTCGTACCAAATCGACACGTTGTCTCTGTATAGCGGCATCCGCCGGGGTACGGTCAGGGTCAGGAATAACTAGCATCGGGCGGTCTTCCCTATCGGGGTCGTCCTGTTCTATGCGGCACATCACCACCCTTCCATGCTTACGTTTATAATCTATCGCACAGTTTACCCCTATGCGGAATAACCATGTACTAAAGGCAAAATCCGTAGTGTAACGTTTCAGGTTTAGGAAGGCTCTACCAAAAGATTCCATGAGCAAATCGTTAGCGGTTTCAGTGTCCCTAACGATTTGCAATATTGAAAACCTTAAAGAATAATGGTATTTATTGAATAATTTTTCGTATGCCTTTTGGCTCCCACCGAGTGCCTCTTTTACTAGGGCAGCATCCAACTCTTTAGCATCCATATATTTTATAGTGTTTAGCGTTTATTGCACAAATGTAGTGTTTACTTTGTAAACAGCAAAGAAAATAGGGATTAATCTTCGTCATCTTCCCCGTCAGAATTTTCTTCGCTTCCTATTTGCTTGTGGAACGTGGCATCCGTCATCATTTTGGTCATGGCACTCACCGCCATCATTTCTTCCCATAAATCTTTCTTACTCTTCTTTTCTTCCCAAAACCTATCGAAATCCTCATCAGTTTTACACGGGTAGAGTTTATGTTTTTCAAGATACCCACTGTAAAATATTTCACGCATTCGGCGGCGTTCCTTCAGATAGTTTTGCCTGTGCCATTCGAAGAAGATATTAAATTCTATGTATTCAGTAGGAGTGAGCGACACCTGAATGTCACGACCGTTCTTTGCTTGGTACACTTTTACTTCGTTACGAAATCTGTCATCAACCCCGTACAGGTGAGTGAACACTTGTAAGAATAATTTGTAAACGGAAGTACGAACGTGGAAATGATATACCCGACGGGCTTCACCTTCGTTTAACTCTTCTAGGGTGATGCCGTACCGGGCACATAACCTCTCTAAAAGTTGTTGGGCGGCTTCCTTTTCACCGCTCACGCCCTGTTCCGCTAGGGCTTTCACTTTCTTTATCTTCAATAAGATAGCTTTATCTTGTGTTGCCATAGGAATTCATTGTTTGTTTATTCTGAAATAGGCGTATTCACTCGCCAATCCACCCTTTATAATTCTTCTAACAATAACGTTGTTAGCTTCGCCTTCTGGACAATTGGGGTTGCTACTAGCGAATAAGAAGGTTGCGCCTTCCGGCACGTCAGTACAATAAAATAGAATTATTTTCACGCCGTTACCATCCACGTATTCATACGGATTGGAGATTGGAACCTGCGAGGTGTGAATGTAGGGTTTTACCCCGGTACTAAATTTAAATTCTTGTAAGTGTTCGTTCTGTGTTTCCATCTTGTTTAGTTTTTATTGTTTATGCAAATGTAAGCATTATATTTAAAACCACAAGGAAACATCCGTAAAAATGCGTGCCGAATGTTATTCACCCGGCACGCTTCACTAAACTATAAACTATATGAAAACTACAAACTTCACGCTACATTTTGTTTCTCATGTTGCAAATCTTTTACGTTCATATAAACCATGTAGGGACACTCGTCACGCAAGCCAATCAGGCTCACACCATGATAATGTATCTCTATTAATTCAGCGTCATAACCGGGTACTTCCCAAATCATTAGGGGTTCATCGGGTTCGTTAGGGAACCACGCTTCGATGTCTGTTGGCGTGGTGGGTTTGTGTTGAGGCTTAACCACCCTCAACTCCTCTTCCGTACATTCTAACCGGGTCATTATAAATTGCATCGCTTCCGGATAACAAACGATATCTCCTTTCACTAGGTCTTCAATCTCTTCTTGAGCAAAAATCTTTAAGTCTAACATAATTCTGGATTTCTTATATATTGTTTAACTGTGTTATATCATACGTGGATTAGGGAGGATAGTTAGTCTATCCTCCTATTAATCGAGCATTCCATTTTCTACTAAATTTTGGTGCAACATTTTGGATAATCTTCTTTCTCTTTCCGTAAAACCGTAATATTCGGTATGCCCGTGATCATATTCATCTTTTGAACACCAAAAACACCTCCACCACATTCTAGAATAAGAATCTCCTCCTTTATTCAAACAACACTTTTCTAATTCAACACAGAATGGGTGGGTAGATATATCAGAAAACCGTGTAACCGTTAGCATTACGATTTCTTTACCCTTGCGACCCCTGTAAATGTGGAATACTTCGGCAGTTCTATCATCTCTTTTCTTTCTGATAAGAGGGTATTTTGCGATTACCCGTGTTAATGTCCACTGTGTTTTGTCAGTCAGATTTACGATAATTTGTTCTGGAGTTTTCATTGTCTTATTGTTTATTAGTTTGTAATGCAAATATAGGGTAAATATTTTAAGTGTACAAGATATTGCGGATATTTTATTATTCAAAAAGAGGATGAGTCGGTTGACTCATCCATGACAAACAATAAACCCTAAAACTATTATGTGGTAAACACAATACTAATACGTGGGGTGAAAATATTTTGTTACAAGGTTACAAACTTTATTTTGTCATCACCGTATATTATTTGTTTATAAACAATCTAATCATTTTAATTATGAGTATTAATACCGGATTAACTCCTGAAGAACTTGAAAGGAGTGCTAAATTATTGAATGGTTTACTCGCTGACCATTTTACCTTGATGCTCAAGACGTGGCAGTTCCATTGGAACGTGGTAGGAGAATCATTTGGTTCATATCATGAAGCCATGTTGAAGCTATACGAGGCGGAAATCGAACGAGTTGATGACGTGGCTGAACGTGTACGGGCTTTGGGTCACCGCCCGTTAGGAAGTATGGAAGCCATGTTAAGCCATAACCATATTCCAGAATTTTCCATGACGGAAGCCGTTCCACAGGAAATTGATATGTGGAAACACATTAGGGATGACTGGGACAGAATGGTGCGTGTTATTCGTGATATTCACGCTCAGATTCCTGAAAATGATTTGGCTACCCTGAATTTTCTGGAAGACATGATAGAATCCATGGAAAAAGAAGCGTGGATGAATCGTTCCTACAACGTTACCCCGGCGGGCAACTAACAAAAGAGGGGGCTTTCGCCCCCTTTATTCTTCGCTATCTTCTGGTTTCTTACCCTTCTTCTTTTCCTCCTGTTCCCGCTTCTTCTTTTCCCTTCGCATTTTGCGCTGTCGTGCAGCCTCTTTTTTGCGACGGGCTTCATCCTTCAGTATGTTTACTTCACCCTCTTCCTTTGCTTGCTTGTGACGAGCGATAGACTCCCCTATCGCCCCCTTTATGTACATACCTTTTTGTTGGCGGTACTTTTTATTAAGGTTGTAGTCGATAGGAAACTCCCCTGTCGGCTCCTCAACGGTTGGGTCTGTGGGTTGCAATACCACGCCCTCGGTGAGCACGTTTAAACCCGTGTCGTCGGGTGTTACCGGGTTGGCACGTTCGTCCTCCACCCGTTTGGCTTCCTTTATTGCTTTCAACCGTTGAAGCATTTGTTTACGGCGTTCTTCAGCCGTCATGGCTTTGGCTTCTTCCTTCTCCTCCGTCACGTCAGTAATAGGAGTGAATTCATCTATGAACTTCTGAGAAGCGGTTTCTATCTTACCCCAATCGTAACTACGTATAAGGGCACTCGGTAATTCAACCGTGGTTCCATCCATGACGTTACCGTTGAATCCGTTAAATTGCTTGTACCAACTGTTAGCCAACTGCCCTATAAGCACGGCGGGGTTAAGCCCGGCTTTTGCGGCTGTTAATCCTATCACAAGGGCGTTAACGGATAGTTGTGCCATAGCGGAGTTAATGTTACCTTCGGCGTGTAGAGTGGCATTGATGTCTATTCGACCGTCAACGGTCATCTTGATTTCGTTACCCTTGACTTCCTTACGTGCCTGTTCGATGATACGAATGATAAGGTTAGCGAGTTCGGTGTTTCCACCCCCTTGTGCCTTATTCTTCAATTCAGCATCTATTAGCAACTTGTTAAGCACTTCCAAACGTCCGGTTTCCGTTGCTATACGAAAATCTTTGTTTTGTAGGATGTATTCAGCACGACGGCGACTGATTAAATCACGGTTGTCAACGTAAAACTTCTTAAGTTCTTCTTCTGGAATCTTGATGCGGTACTCCTTACCCATCACTTTGGCAACGTCATTCACCGTGTAGAACTTACCAAACAATTCCAGAATCGTACCCGTGTAATCCACGATGTTACGTGCTCGGTGGGTTTTCTTTCCTAACGCCTTGTTTAATTCCAAGACGGCGTTTTGATACGCCCGGTCTAACCGCAGGTATGCCAAACGTTTTCCATTCGCCTTGCGTACCGCTTCCAAATCTCCACCGTGCGTTTTCACGTAGGCACTAACGTTTACCGTTTGTTGGAAGTCTATCTCAATGGTACGTTCATCATCGAGACCTTCATTGATTAGGAGGGTAAAGAAACGCTCCTCACTGAGATCACGTTTCTCTTTCGCCCATTCGCTAGCCAAATAAAGGTCTTTAATCATATCGGTTGACTCCAGAATGTAATCTGGAGCATCCCGCATGATCCGGTCTTTATCCTCTTGGGTACATACCCTCTTTTCCTTTGTTTCTGCCATATTATTTCATACAGTATATTCCGCAATTCATTAATTGAGTTACCACTTTCCATTCGGGTTCCCCATCCATTTGATATAACATCCGTATCTCTTTATCAACCTCACGGGTCGCTATTATTTCCCTTTCGGGTGTTCGAAGGAACGGTTGAGTATTCCTATACTTCATATTACCGAAAGGGTACACCAACGACGTGTGTAACACGCCATTCTGACACCAAATATTAAAAGAATACTGCGAATATTTCATTAACCGTATTTTATCTGAGAACTCGTCTATTCGTATATCCTTTAATTTACGTTCCAAAGCGTTGATGAAGAATTCTGAAGGAACCCCGTTAGAAGGGTGTCTTAACAAATACCGTTTCACACGTTTACACCGCCACCGTCTACGATTCTTTTTACAATAAATAACTATATATCCGATAAGTGCAACCAGACCGAATCCGAGTAAATTGTACATTAAATTATTCATGGCGTATTGTATTGTGCCCCGCCGGAACGGGGCTGATGAAAACTATTTCTTCTTACCCTTCTTTTTAGGGGTGGGTTCTGGCTGTTCTTCAGGTTCTTCAGTGCCCGGATTCACGATTACTTCAACGAGTTTGGTTTCCTCTATCTTGTTAATGTCGGCACCGAACGCCCATCCATCAATGTAATGTTGAACGTTTTCCGTGGCTTCCTCAATGGTGTTGGCATCTACCAAAATGTAATAGGAGGTCTTGATGTCTTTTCCACTATCAGAGGTTTCAATGGTTGTAACCTTGGATTTGTACAAAATGTTACCCGTGCCTTCCACACTTATATCGGTGATCTTACTTTGGGTAATCTTCACTATTTTAATGTCCTCACCCGGAAAATGCTCAGCCATGTGGGCGAGGGCTTTCATTTCTACTTCCGAATAGTTTTCCCCCTGAAACAAACGGGTTTCCTTGATTGTCTTGTATCTGTTACTCTCGGTAACGATTAATCTTTTTGTCCTTACTTCAAAATTTAGCATAATCTTTTTGTTTAGTATTCGCCATCTTCATCTTTGTTTTTGGCGAATAGGGTTAAATCTTCTAATACCACGTACCACCATTCTTTACGAGTTGCCACCTTGAACCGGGTGGGAAACTCTGAAAACCGTGGGTAGCATTCTTTCACTACCACTAACGTGTTTTCAGGAAAGTGGTGTCCGCTTTCATTGTGGCGGATACGACAAATGTCTCCCGGTCCGATTTGTTTTTGGCTCATGACTTCTTGTCTTTAGGCGGCTCAGCCATAACGCACGAAGTATTTAGGAACTGTATGGCAACGCTCACGGCGTTCTGCAACGCAAGGCGTGTAACCTTAACGGGGTCAATTACCCCAATCTCAAACAAATCCACGATGCACATGGAAGAAAAGTCAATCCCCTTGCGCCACTCACTTCCGATTTTGGTTTCTATTACCGCTTCGTATTTATCAGGGTTTACCCCGGCATTCATGCACAGTTGACGAAACGGCGCACGTAAAGCCCCGATTACCACTTCAATTCCCACACGTTCATCCTCCGTGGTATTGGTTGTCCAACCTGTTAGATATTGCGCTGCCTGATACGGCATCATACCTCCACCCGGCACGTAGCCCTCGTCAATGGCTGCACGTGTGGCGGCTATGGCATCGTCTACCCGGTCTTTGCGTTCCTTCATCTCAACCTCGCTAGTGGCTCCAACGTGTATCACGGCGGCTCCCCCGGTTAACTTGCTAATGCGTTCACGATACTTCTCTTTATCAAAGGTGTTAGAGGTGTCATCTATCTGATTCTTTATAGCTTTCACACGGGTTTGAATTTCTTCTTCGGTACCCGCCCCTCCAACTAGGGTGGTTTGAGTAGAGGTGACAACCGCTCTATCACATTCACCCAACCAATCCGTACCTAGTTGTTCAATGGTTTGAGCGGATTCCCCTCCAACCACCTTACCGCCCATCTTCACGGCTAGGTCTTCCAACATATCCTTCTGAACCTGTCCGTAGCCGGGGGCTTTAACGAAGCAAGCCTTTAACCCGTTTTCCTTGGCAATATTCGTTACGAGGAACTTTATGACGTCGTTAGAGGCATCTGGAGCAACTATCAACAAACTACGTTTGGCAGTGTACACGGTTTGAACCACCGGAAGAATTTCTTGCGGGTAATTGGCTTTCTGTCCTAGTATGAGAACGTAGGGGTTATCTAACACGCATTCAATACGTTCTGGATCGGTTACAAAATAGGGATTGACAAGCCCTTTTGACCATTGGAATCCCGTTGTAATATCAACCGTGATCTCGGAAGAGTTATCACCTTCTTCCACGGTGATGATCCCATCGTTGCCCACTTGTTGAATAGCCCCGGTAATTACCTTTCCTATCTCCACGTCTCCATTCGCTGAAATGGTAGCAATTTGTTCTAACCGGGTAAAGTCCGTAGGATCGATTTCATATTTCAAATTGTCAATGAAGGCTACCGCCTCTTCACAAGCACGTTCAATTCCTCGTTTGAATTGTTGTGGATTCTTCACGAGGTGCATCTTTTCCATCCCTAATCGTATGAGGGCTTCCGTTAGAATGGTGGCGGTAGTGGTACCGTCTCCGGCTTCGTCACACGTTTTAGCGGCTGCCATCTTAACGAGGGTTGCACCCATACGAGCCACGGTGTCATCCGTATCAAAGGCACGAGCCACCGTTACCCCGTCTTTGGTCACGTGGGGAATGCCATAACCTTTATCAATGATAACCGTGTGTCCTTTCGGTCCGAGTGTAGAAGCCACGGCACGGGTAATTTGTTTCACCCCTTCATACAAGCCTTCACGGGCTGAATCGTCAAATAATACTTTAATGTCCATTTATTATATCGTTTTAATTAGTCTTTGCTTTATGTTATACCTTGGATTTCCGTGCAAAGTTTAGGAAATCCTTAATATCTTCTTCACTACTCTTATGACGAGCCCTCATGTGCTTAGACATAGAACTCCATGCAATTTCTTTACCACATACGGGGCAAACAAGGGTTTCAACCGTTCTACCCTTATTCCATGCTGGAACGCCCTTTTTACTTTCAGAAAGTTTACGTTTCTGCTCTTCAGACATAGGAATTCCTCTATTCCATGCAATCCGACCCTTTTCACTTTCTGAGATCTTTTTTCTAACCTCTTCAGGGGTTTCTATTCCTTTGTTCCATGTTTCATGACCCTCTTTAAATTGGTGTTGGCGTATCTTTTCTTTTACATCGGTAGGAAGCTGTGCCATCTTTTCTTTCACCTTTTCAGAAATTTGCTGCCGCTTTTTCTCATCGCTCATTATTTCTTTCATCCTTTGAGAATTAATTTTGCGATACTCTGGGTCATGTAATTTGGCATGGGCATTTTTAAGTCTGGACATCTTTTCCTCAGGAAACCTTTCATATAAATCCTTCATCATTTGTGATAAGATTTCTTTAATGCGTTTAGATTTATATGCCCCGGCAACACCATCCCCTCCTAACGTTAAATTATACCCATTACGAAAGGTATCAAACTTTTCAATCCAAAACCTTTCTCTTTTATACAGCCACATAGCCAATCTATCTTGATTCACATACTCCTTGCTTTCTAAAAGTTCAATTTTAAAATTGCTTTCCCCAAATTTATGAATAGCCGCATGGAGTCCAGTACCTTTGGTCTTTGCTTGGGCTAAATGCTTTTTCCAACGGTTTAAGTAACCCCTAGCCGTCACTCCAACATATTTCTTGTTAACGGCTAGGTTAGTTACCAAATAAACTTCTCCTTTAAACTTCTTTGCCATAATTCTGTATTCTTTGTTACGAATACAAAGGTACAAAATTTATTTTTCAGGCAAATGCCATTCTTCCAGAGTGCAGCTTCCACCACTGCAAGCCGTGGCAATCTCACTACCCGCTTCCTTCAACGGTTGCTCCCAAACTATGTTAGAATAGTCCACCTTCTGGAAACGACAAATGTGTTGCCATTTGTGGTATGCGTTCACGTGTTTCAAACAGTAGGCGGTTAACTGCCGATCTCCACCCATGTATTTATCTGCGAAACTGTTGAACCTACGAATCCAATCCAACCGTGCTTCTACCTTGTGACGCAAGTGATCCACCACGCAATTAACATCAGAGAAACACACGCCGTCAATCTCCATTAGGAACTTACCGTTCTTGATATGCTTAACGATGAACTCGCTAATCTCCTTGTCAGTCAACTCTAGTAATTTGGGAGCCAATCCCATCGCAGCGTTGCAGGCTTCCCACACGTCCTTGAACACGTCTTTACTATCCACTACCAAACCACTTGAAAGAATCGCACCCGCACCGTAACGTTCAGCCAACTGATGTTCATCAAGAACTTCCGTGTAGGGGGCTTGAGGGTAGTCCAAATCACCGTAGTAGGAAAGGAGGCTCACTCCTCCAAATTCAGTTTTATGTTCCCATAAGAATTCACGTACCTCGTCCCATTCGTGTTCCTTAACGGTACACGTGTTGGAAACGTTCATTCTAAGTTTGGGGTTGTACTGAGTTTGCGGGTGATCGAAGTTGGTTCCGTATTCTATCCAATTGTTCTTGGTTAATAACACCAACTGCAAGAACTCCACGGCGGAAAGGTTTTCTCTCAATAAAGCGTTCTTAGGGAGGGTAACGGGGAACGCCAATACTTTCTCTCGGTCGGGTGCCCATGCGCTAGGTTCAACGCATTCTGGATTGGTTTCTTCCCACGCTTGCAACGCCTGTTCCGTATCGGCGGCTTGCACGTGCCGAATGTAATGGCGTGCGTGACCCGGTGTTATTCCAGATAGAGTTCCTAACAATTGTGAACTATTACCGGACGGCTTCACTACCGTGCAACGTGCCGCCGGGTTAATGCCGATAAGTTTTGCCACTTTCTTGTTAGTTGCCACCACGATTTTAGCCCCTTCACGCTGAACATCCGGGTCAAATAGAATGTTTGGATTCTCACATAACCCCGTGATTCCTACTCCAATAAGGGCATCACGCTCGGCAATCTTCTGTGACCACCGTGACAATACCTTGAAATTCGTGTAACCTGCCTGCAACGTGCATATCACGGCGGCGGCTTCACAGGCTTCATAGAAGTCTGCAACGGATTTTACTTTGCTTCCGTTGATTTCTGCGAGATTGCACTGTTTAGTCAAAACATTATTAAAAGTGCATTGATGTAATTCAGGTTCTTCCACGCAATATGTGTCAAATCTACCTTCTAATTTTGTAACAGATTTGACATATAAATATTTCCCTTGTTGATTAAATTCTAAATCGCTATCACATTTTAATCTATGGCATGGTATTTCAATTGTTTTCTTAATATAAATTTTCCAAACATCTTGTTTTGACATACCAAAATTTGTTTCAACTCCTGACTTTCTAAATAACGAAACGTTACTTTCAATTCCTATTTTTGTCAATAAAAGTTGTAAATCCTTGATTTTATGTTCACACCCATAAATTAAAATTCCATGTGAATGGTTAGAACCATCTGCATCAGCTAGCCCCGCCACGTAATTTAATATTGACTTTCTATCCCATTGAAATACTTTTTCTGGAATACCAATCGTTTGATCTTTTAATTTAAAACATAAATCCAAGTCACCATCTTTAAAATAAACTCTGACTTTATCTTTAGTTTCATACCCTCTTTGTCCACGAATTGGTAACTTATCCTTTTTAGATTTTTTAAATAATGACATGGTAGGGTAAAAATAAGTTCTATCTTCAACCTTACTTACTTTTATAGTACCATCTCCTTGAAAAAATCCATATTCATAGGCAAATTCTTCAAAAACCCCTTCAGCATATTCCTTAATATTTGGTTTTGGTAAAATAATTTTTGCCTTTGGGTTATTTTGTAAAAATGCCATTAATTGTAAAGTATTACCTTCTTCCCAATCATTTTGGGAAGGTTTAGATTTCCACAAAAACTTATGATAATCAGTGGCATCAATATAACTTCCGTCAGATAGTTCAAAATGGTATAACTCATGTACCCCCGTATGAAATGGAACAACTTCACACCATTTCACACCATTCCAAATATTTACCTTTTTACCAACTGCATTTTTAATTTCGGTAATACCTTCTTTGGTTATCAGCTTCGTATTTCCACTTACACAAAAGCCCCATCCACTATGATCAACGCCATCTTCACCCCGAAAAACCGGATAAGTTGTTACCTCACAACAAGGATTAACACTGTAATCTGGATCATCCAAGAACACGAAGCCCGGTTCCCCGTATACCTTGGCGGATTTGAATATTTTGTCAAACAATTCTTTAGGCGTGTTAGGAAGAATCACCGCCGAATTATTGCTACGGCACAATTCTTTCTTCTCATTCATCCAACTGCCCGTCTTACACGTAGCCATCTCGTTATCATCGGCGTCAAACAAGGCTATCATCGCACTACGACGCACACCCCCGGTTACAACACTATCGGCGAATATGCAAATCAAATAGTGAAGTTCAAACGGTGTTAGCTTGCGCCCCTTGATCTTCACTAGGATGCTCTTCATTTTATCTAAAGCCTGACGAAGCGGTTCCGGTCCGGGAGCACGAAATCCTCCACGTATGTAAGCCCCTTTCTTCCTAATTAGGGAGAGGTCAAATTCTGGTTCAGCGTCACCATAATAATACGCCTTCATTAACGTGCCCACGCACATCGCCCACCCTTCTATGGTATCAGGGCATACAACTCTTTCGTTTGGAACGGTATGGTTAAATCCTTTCGGAACGGGTAACTGTTCGGTGTGTTTCTTCTGCACGCTATATCCAACCCCACAGCCACATAATAGGAGATACATGGCTTCCTCAAAGAATTCTACCCGGTTACAATGGGACATCGTGCAATTGTAAAATCGAGCGACCTTTTCAGTCATTAACTCACCCCCGTATTGCAACGCACGTTGCGCCCCCAGAATGCGCTGATCGTGGTACAGTTTATAAGCCTTTTCGAACAGGCTTAAAAATTCGGGCATATCTTGCGGCTTTACCCGGTTACGATATTGCTTGACGTGCATATCCATTACCCGGTTAACCGCTTGGTTCCATGTTTCCTTTTTACCACCAAAGGTCTGAGAATACTTGCTTAAAAAGATATACTCTCCCACGGTGGGTCTACTGTCTACTGTAATCATTCTTCTTCTTTTAAAGGTTCATTACAAACTTCTTTTGCTTCCTGTTGGGGAAGCATTATGCAACACGGCATATTATTTCCTAAAGTTAAACAAATACTATGCCCGTCACTTGCTGATTTAAATTGTGGTTGTTTTTTGTTAATGGCTTCCATTAACTCTACAAATATACCACTTTCTATTTCAAGATACAAGGGTTGAGGTATGTATTCTGTTTTATCCCTTTTGGCGATCTCCATTTTCACCCGTTGGGTTGCGAAATGGGTTTGTAAGATTTCCTTAGTAGGAAGGACACCTTTGAATTGTGGAATGTTGGCACATTTCAGCAGTGTGAAAGTCGTTTCACTCTTCTCACGTGTGATTTGTTTCACCCTTGGGATCATCACGAATAAATCCGCCGGGGTTTGCTTTTCTACCTTCTCCATACCTTACCCCAATATGCCATTGTTAACCGGATCGTTACCTAACAGATCATCGTCATCCCAATCACCATAATTTTCATTCAAATACTTTCTCATAATCTTTATAATTTTAGTTAATCACAATATATTAAATTCTCTTTTGCCCTCGTGATCGCCACGAAACGCAAACATTTTTCAGCGTATTGTTCCAACTCCGTAACCGCATAGGGGCTAGGGAGTAAATCGGGTCTCAAGAAGAATACCCGCTTAGCCTCCAAACCTTTCGATTTATGAATAGTTGAAAGAGTGATGCCCTTGCTAGTGTTGTTTTCCACGAAGATATCGTAAATCTTTCTACGCACCACTTCAAGACTACCAAAGTACTCGTACAGGCTAATCAACACGTTTACTTTGTCTTCCAACTTATCGTACACGTCGCAACGAGTGGGGTTCTTTATACCTTTACGTGCTAACTTGGCTTCGAGGTTATTTAGCATATCCTCAAAATCTAGAATATCGTCAACACTATCTATTAGGGAAACCAATTCATCACCGTATTCCTTCCCTAATATACTGCATTTCTTACCCTGCCGGAGCAACGTTATAAAGGCATCCACGAGAGGGGCGTTATTGCGGCACAACACGAAGTCTCCTTCCAACGCATCTGACACCTTCCCTTCCAGAATGGCTCCCTTGCTTGCCCCCGGTGCTGCTTCTATACTATCTGGAAAAACCTTGTTAGCTTCTTCCACAATAGTTTGAGCACAACGGTAAGTCATTGACAAGGGGAGCTCCACCGTGTTAGGAGCGGTGCGTATAGCGTGAAGGGAATCTAGGTTGCTACCCATGAAAGAATAGATGCTTTGCTTCGGATCCCCCACTCCTATCAATCTCCCCCTCGGTGTTTTCAGCTTCTTTATCAATGCGTATTGCAACGGTGATATATCCTGAATCTCATCACACATCACGATATTGTATTGTTTGAAATCCTTGTCATCTATATACCGCACAGCCAAATCAAGCATATCGGTAAAGTCTATCACTAGTTTACCCCGGCAACCCCCGTGGAAGTACTCGTCGGCTATCCTATTATTAAGGTTACGGAGTTCTACCGCCTTCTGTGCGATTAGTTCATCAACGTCTAAGCCATAGCGTTCCCCTAGTGCAATATTATCCCCTACGAGATCGCTAGAGAGGTTAAAACGCATTAAATCATACAACTTGCATACCCGCATTACAACGCCCGGTAAACGCTTGCGATGAATACCGGGAAACCGTAGTTGTTCCATAGCCATGTTATAATTCTTGGCTTCACTCAGCACGAAGTCCATCTTGAACGCTGAACGCAATGAAGACAGGGCACAAGAATGCAACGTGGAAGACTTCACGGTGCGGGGTAACCGTTGAGCCAATTCTTCCGCTATTGACTTGTTAAACGCCAGAAATATCAATGACTTAATAGGAGGAGTTATCTTCGCCAATTGACACAACGTAAAAGTCTTTCCTGACCCCGCTGTGGCACTAACGAATATGTTTTTATTTGTTGTACGATAACAATCCACTATCGCCTGTTTATATTTGTCTAATTCTGCCATACTAAATATTTTTAACGGTGTAATCAATCGTTAATATACCATTGTAAAATGGTTCAAATAGAAAGGTTCCATTTACCACGTCAAACAGTTCTTCAAACGTTGCCCGCTTGCATTTACCTAATGGAACAATATCCCCCATTTTGTTAATCTCTTCGTATCGGTTGGTCTTTTCTATAAACACACAATCTGAACTTTCGTGGTGAAACCAACTGTACCCCACTAAATCCAAATCCTGATCCCACTTCTCTTGATCCTTGTAATTAGCAAGGGCATCCGCCACGTTGTTACCGAACACGATATCATCCTCAAGGTTCGTGCCATGACCCCGTAACCACACCATAGTGAGTTTCATGAGGGGGCGTGCCGTTATAGCAGTGTCAATCTGCTGCCACAATTCTTTATTCTTAACCCCACTCCAACAAATTAACTTCCACTTCTTGAGCCACCCCTCGTTAAAAGCGTTTACCACGAATTGACTATCACTGTACACGGTAACATCAACAGGAACAATCGGGTTGATCATGCGAACCGCTTCTAGCAACGCCATCATTTCCATACGAGAAGTGGTAGTGTTCCAGAACCCGTGCCGAACGGTAATTTCAGTATCGTCGTAAACGCAATAAACCCCGTAGCCCCCACGGCGATCCTCCTTGGTGGTACAACTACCGTCCGTCCATATTGTTACCCGGCTAGGCGAGTCCATTGCGTTTTAGGAATTGATTGAAATCCGCATTGTTGGCATCGGGGTCAAGTGCCTCTGGCTGTTTCTTTTTCATAAGTTCATCAATAGGGAACACTTGTTTCACGTGTAATTCATTTACTAGACATGACTTGAGTGTCACCATCATAGATTGACCATCTATGACAAGTTTTATGAGATTTCCTTTTTCGTAAACCATAACTAAATCGTTTTTATTTGTTTAATATCTTCTTCAAATTCTTCACGTGTAAACTTTCTATCAACAGGAAACACCTTTGGATTATACGGATAACCGTTGAATATTATCTCCGCAAAAGAACGGGGAGTAACACATCTTCTAGAACCTATTATAATGAAACCCACCTTCTTGCATAAAGCCACCACCTCTTCTAATTTTTTGTAAAAAGGGTCTTCTGCATGAAAAGAATAAGGGCAAAGAAACATTATAAGGCTATGATGATATTTGTTTATAAATTCTTCTTTGGTCATTTCTGTTTGCTTTTTAATATTTTGTGCAATAACAATACGTTTTCACTCTCCCCTCGGTTTATAACTCCCATAACTAAACTCTTATCGGTCATCATTTCATTCATCTGCACGTCAATGGTGTCCGGGCATAGAAGCCGGGTAACGTTAATACTGCCCTTCTGCCCCATGCGCTCCAACCGGGAGTTAACCTGTTCTATATCCGAATAGGAATCTGGAAGTTCTATGTATAGGAGGTTGCTACACTTTTCCTGAAGACCATCCGTACCCGTACCCGCCGATTTGATGTTGGCGAATAACACCCGGTGTTTACCCTGACTAAATTCATCTACTATTTGTTGTTTCCTCTTACCGTCTACGCCGCCCTGTATTACCGGGGCTTTAAACGTGGTTGCCAAACGTTGTAACGGTTCCCTATGTACCCCAAACACGAGCAATGGAGTGTCTTCATTGGCTTCTAGCCAATCCTTAATATACCCCTCTATGAATTTCATCTTGCCTTCCACACTAAGCCGTTTTAGCGTTTGCATCATTACCAGATGCGGGGCGTTTATGGCACTATTAGCCTTGTTGATATCTATCCTCTCTAAGTAGGCAACGAGGTCATCTTCTGCTTTCTTGTATTCTTTCAAATTAGAAATAGGAGCATCTATCGTTGTCGTGACTAACGGTGGTAACTCGTCAAGCACATCTCGTTTGTTACGCCGTATGTACCCACCCATGCGTAACAATTCGTGGAGTTCTTCAAGATTACTGAACCCGCTAATATCAAACCCGTATATGGTTTTCTTGGCGTTGCAATATCTGAATTTGAATTCCATGGAATCCCCGAATATATCTTTAAACCGCCGTATTATCTTAAACGGTTGTATAAGATCAGCCGGGCGTTTCTGGGTGAGAGTTCCGGTAAGCCCCCACACGTTCTCTATCTTGGCGGCTATCTTCTTAGCCATCTTGGTTCGCAACGCCTTCTCTGATTTTAGGAAATGAATCTCATCAAAAGCGCAGGCACCCCAATATTTTTTGAGGAGTTGGGGGTGCTTGGCTTTAGGAGTGTCTAAACCCCTTTCTCCCAATATGTCATAATTGATAACTACCACGTCATTCAACCACGGATCGGGGGCGTTCTTGCGTTTCTTACTATCTATTACCCCCACGGTTCGATTTGGATTCCATTTAGCCCATTCTTTCTTCCAGTTGTATTTCACCGAAGCCGGAACGATAATAAGAGCCGGAAAAGCGTTCAACAATTCAATGGTGATTATTTGCTGTGCCGTCTTCCCCAACCCACAGTCGTCCCCGTTAATACAATTACCGTGATTAATCATGTAGGCAACGCCCTCGGCTTGGTAATACCGTGGTGTACGGGTCAAACCGATCTCTTTACAGGCTTGCAACACGTCCTCCGGAGTAATTACAGCCTCCGGCTCTTGGTACTCTAAAACACGCTGTGAAGGTCGGTAAACAACGCCCTCGGTGAACCCGTTTTCTTCCAACCATTTTTTAAACGGGGCTAAAACGGATAAAGAGAATGGTACTGACCATTCTCTATTCGCCGGATTGTATTGCGCCCCCGTGAACTTTTTTACCTGTTGCACGAGGGCGGCATCGTAGTCGAAACCGACATGAAACCATGAACTATTTTTGTACCAATATCTCACGTTCAAACTCCTCCCTAGTTACGATTCGGATTCCTCGTTGTTTAGCGGTTGTCATTTTGGATGACGTGCTGTTCAGGTCTTTCACTACCAACACGTCGCATTCCTTGGTTACACCGTTCAACACGACGTGCCCTTGGGCTTTTAACGCTTCCTCCATTTGTTTGTCCCTAAACCCGGTCATGCACACGTGCATCTGATTTTCAGCCACCGGAACGACACCCGTGCTTGAAAAATAGGAAATCAAGAACAAACTTCGGTACGGCTTCAATAGGAACTTGTGTAATCCGTGAACAAATGCCGTGGCATACGCTTCTCCGATACCCTTTATTTGAGTAATGGCATCTATCAATTGCTGACGAGCGTTAACCCCTTCTAACGGTAGCCCGGTTTCTAACCACTGTTGATAATCCTCTGACAGCCCGTCAATGATTTTCTGACACAGCGTTTCGGCGATTACTCCTCCAAACACGTTAGAGGCTGTCAGCACACGGGCGTATGGAATTCCTCCATTAACCACCTTTCCAATTTGGTCAAACACGGTGGCTCCAGTGGCATCTCCTAAAAGTTCTTGCATCTGTTCTTTAGAAGCTTCTAGAATTGACAACTCGGTAATCCACCCGGCATCAAACATCTTGCGAACCGTGGGTTCTGCAAACTCTTCGCATCCCAACGTGCGGAAGAAGTACACTATTTCACTGATGCGTCTTTCCTTACACGACGGGTTCTTGCACACCATGTGCACATGGTTCTCATCCCAATGCAACAACTTACCGCATGACGGACACTCGGTTATTTCATCCATCATCTTTTCGTACTGCCAATCGTTATACTCTAACGTTTGCAGGTGTTTAGGAATGACGTCACCCGATCTGATAATTTCAATCAACGCCCCCTCACAGATATGGCGTTCCATAAGTTGATTCATGTTGTAGGCGGTTGCTCGGCTAACGGTCGCCCCGTCCATCTCTACCGGGTCTATGATGATAACCGGGTTAATGACACCCGTTTTACCAACCCCGTATTCTATGTGATCAACACGTGTTTGATACACGTCACACCATTCTTCACGCTTGAAAGCTATGGAGTATGCCGGGTTGCCGTTAGGAAGACGTCCTAGCTTTTCTTTGACGGCATACTCGTTCACTTCAAACACGATACCGTCAATCTTGTATTTCTTATTGAATCTAGGGTAAGCCGTGTTATCAATGAAATCGCTTAATAGATTATTCGTGGCGGCTAACAATAGCTTGTCAATTTCCACCTCTATTGAATCTGACACGTTATCAAATTCAGAACGCAACTTTACAAGCTGTTGATTCTTGTCTTCTGGTAAATCACACCCGTAACGAACGTAATCAACATCCATGATATAACTGTTCTGCCATCCGGTAGGAGAATTAAACATTCCTGCTACCATATTACGGGCGTTCTTATAAGTAAAATCTGAAGCGTTCTCTTTTAAATGCGAAAATGTTATCTTGGGCATTATGGCTTCCCCCCACGTGTGCATGGATGTGTGTTCAACCTCCAATATTCCATTATCCATGTGCGAAAAATGAGCGTCGCTACGCTGCCCTTCCACACCATCACCCCGTGTCCATGCTTGAAACATTCCAGAATCAGTTTCATTACATAACAAACTGATCCCGTCAAACTTGGGCATCAACACGACCATTTTGCTCCCGGCAGCCTTCATCTTTTGTAACCACTTACACAGGTCTTTAATAGTCTTTATCTTTTCAAGACTGTACATGGGTAACGGCAACTTTTCCATGCGATCGGTAGCCTTTTCAACGATACCCTTTGTAAAGAATTCATCATTAGGAGATGCGTCACGCAACTGCTCCACGAGCGCATCGTATTCTAAATCTGATACCAATGGTTCGCCTTCCCGATAGGCTTCATTCAACCCTATCAAAGTTTCACGTAATTCTTTTATTTCTGACTTTTTCATCCTTTGCTTATTTGTTTTAACGCTGTAAAGCTACCACAAATTTACCAGACAACAAAGAAAGTAGGGATAAATCTCCCTACCGTGTACTCTCAGTTACCTTTGTCATCCAGATATAATTATCGGTACCGAATTTGAAACTTTCCATTGGAATGGACTGAATTTTATCCATGAATTTCATGTTTGTCAACCCGGTAGCAAACCTGTCAATGGTATGAATAATAGATGTTACATCCTGTGCATCACGTACTTCGTGATAACGATTCTCACGGGTTTTTAACACCACGAAATTCACAACGTAAATCTTTACTTCCCCAAACACGTCAAGAATTAAAAGGTTCACGTCAGCATTCTTAACAACCCCTTTACAGGTATCAAAAATTTCCTTAGTTATCATGTCCTAAAAATTTATTCATTGCACTTCTTTTACGCATCTCTTTCTCTTCGCTACCACCCGTCCGCATATCCTTGTCAAACCGCTTACGTAATATCTCACGTTTTTTGTCGTCTGGCAGGCTCTTAAAGCCATTTACACCAAACTCCGGAATAGTTGTTTCCTTCTCTATAAAACGTAACGGCTCACCGCAAATAGAACATACCTCAGGTGTGTCAAGATAGGGAACCATTTTACCCTTACGCTTGTCATACTTCATCTTGTACGGTGGCGTCTGCACCGGAATATCACATACCGGACACGTCTGGTTTCTACACATTAACACGTACTTCATAGGTAATGCCTCCTTCCGTATTCAGCTATTAACAAACTATCCGTAAGGTTATCATCGGGTTTCTTGCAGTTGGGCGTTCTCAGAAGATTCTGTTGAGGAAACAGACGTTTAGCCGCAAGCACGGACATCACCTTCTTATCGGGGTTCGCTTTTATTCCCTCGTACATTTCCTTCTGCCATTTCTTGGGGGCTACCATAATAATCGGCATACCACAAATGATGAACCCCAAACGAATCATACCACACACGAATCCGAAATTGAACGTGGCTTGCGCCGCTGACCCGTGTATGGCGTGTACGTCCTCTATAACCACGATACTATTATTAGGGTCACACTCGCATGAAAGATTGGTAATTAACTCGCCTAGGGCATGGGGGTCAATTTCTTTACCCACCTTCGGCATCGGGTATTGAGTTATACCCGATTCTTTCATCACGGTGAAATACCCTTCCTTACCGGGGTCAACCCCTATCACAGTCCAATTATCAGAATTGCGGTTCATAGTTATAATTGGTTAGGGGTTCGTCATATCCTTTATAATTGTAATTACTCAACATAACTGTATCCTTTCTCCTTTACGATTGTTAATGTTTTCACTCCTGTTTTTATATTCATAACATGGCTTATGATGTAAATCGGGTACGTGAAATCTGATAAAGATTCTACTAATAGGGAAAGCCCTAACGGGTCAGTACCTTCTAACACTTCATCGATTTGCAAGAAGTGTAACCCTCCCCATTTGTTCGTACTGTTTATCATTTCTGCCATCGCTATAATTAACGATATCTCAATACGGGCACGCTCGCCACCACTAAAAGACCAGAAAGATTTATATTCACCGTCACCGTTAATCACGTACACCGTGATTTCACTTTTAACCTTCCCCTTTGAATCCTTCTTGAATCCCTCTATTGCCACCCGTAGTTCAGACTTTTGCTGTTGTAGGGAACGATTCGCGAAGTTCTGAATAATCTTTAACTGTTCCACAGCCAAAGACATCTTGAACTCTTTCAACCTTAGCCCCCACTGCGTGTTCTTAGCCACGAGTTCACGGTAAGCGTCCACCGTTTTCTCACGCTTCTTTAGTTTTACGTTGGCGAGCGCAATTTGTTCTTCCAGTTCATCAACACGAGGATTGATTAGGGGTTGGCTTTCCAACTTGTTAGCCTGCGCCTCAATGTAATCTGCCTCCTCGGCGCACCTGCTAATCTTCTTTTCATTATCAGCAATTTGCGCACGATACATCTTTATGCGGGCGTTGCTACGGTCAACATCACCTTTTAATTGGCTTATCAACTTCTGAACTTCACGCATCGCCGAAACATTCTCTTGCTCTTCGGAGCGCACCTTGACAAACTTTTTATCAAATTCTGCCACCCAATCAGCCAACTTTTTGAACTGATCGTTGAGTTCTTCCATGTCAACTTCGGCTAAGGTTTGGGCTTCCCTGTTCTCACGTATCTTAGCCTGAGCCTCTTCTACCGTTAGTTCCACGTTAGAATCTGGTACGAAATGATGCCCGCATTTAGGGCACGTGATAGCACCTTTTAGGAAGGTTTCAAGTTGTTTAATTTCCGCTTCACATTCCAACCCTAAATTCTTAACCTCGTTGATTTCCTGCCGGGCTTCCGCAAGAGCCTTATCTGCCGTCGTACGTTCTTTATCAATGGCACTGTATTTCTCTTCAAAAGAAATAGATTCTAACTCGGATAATTTCTTGTTTGTGACGTTAATTGTTTCTTGGGCTTTGGCAATCGTTTTGTTAGATTCCTCTATCGCTAGGTTACAGTTTTCAATATCCTTCTGATAACGTTCCAACTCGGTAGCGATATCTTCCACCCTATCTATGTAGGACTGCATCTGCTGATCACGTTCCGCCTCTAAATCACGCCCTTTCTCATTCTCTAATTGAGTAGTATAAGCGTTTAATTCACCCTGTACCGTGTTGACCTCTACCAATGCCGTCTCTATTTGTTCATTAATGGGGGCGTTCTTGGCTTTCACGATATCATCAACTTCGTCAAGGGCATCCGCTTTAATAAACCTACTTATTAAGGAAAGTTTATCGGTGTTCGATGAAGAAACGAACGACTTGAAATTCTCCTTATTGATAAAGTAATAATTCCGCAAATCCTCAGAAGTTATTCCTATCCAATTTAGAATGTAATTGTTGCCGTCTTTAAGGGTTGCCACCTGAACACGGGCTTCATTCACTTTTAACTCCAACGATGCCCCACCCTTGACACGGAGTGTTCTATGTATCTCTAACGTCTGCTTACGGATTGGGCAGTACATGGCGAGCCAAATGTGCGCCTCTTCTTCGCCCCACGTTATGAGATCGGCATCGACGACTTGTTTACGCAAGGCGTTATCAAGAACGGCTTTGGCTATGGCTGCGCCCATGCTACTCTTACCCGCCCCGTTCGTTTCCTTGCTTTCTATTTCAGTGAGATTCTTACCCTGTACCAGAACCGCACCAGAAATAAATTCATGGTACAGTTCTTTAAATGACAGGAAATTCTCTAAACGTAAATAAACCAAATTCATACTAAATCGTTTTAAGAATTGCTTCCTCTATTTTCTTTGCCGTGTCAGGGTGTTCTTTCAAATACTGCCGGGCACGTTCAGCCCCTTGACCCAACGTGGTATTACCGAAACGGTAGAAAGCCCCCGCACGAGTGATAACTTCCTTTTCAGTTCCCAACGTTATGAGTTCCGACAGCTTGTCAATACCCTCTCCAAAGCGAATATCAAATTCAGTCGTGCGCAACGGGGGAGCAACCTTGTTCTTAGCCACCTTCAATTTCACGTGTATGGCTGTTTCTTCACCCTTGTCACCTACCGTTCCAGACTTGGCTATGGTAATAATCTGAGAGGCGTAATAACCCAGAGATTTACCGCCGGGGGTGGTAGTAGGATCACCGTAAAAGACGCCAATCTTCTCACGGTATTGATTGATGAATATCCCTAATATATTATTGGATTTCATATCCCCAACGAAACCCGGTAGCCATGCGGACATCAAACGAGCGAGAACCCCCATCTTGGCGTCACCCACGTCAGCGTCCAAATAGCATTTAGGAAACATGGCTGCCACGCTATCCACCACAACCGCACAGATATCTTTCGATTTAATCACCTCACGTACCACCTCTAAACACTCCTCAGCCGTGTCGGGTTGACATAAGATGAATTTGGACGGGTCAACGTCAACCCCGATAGAGGAAGCGTAATTCAAATCCAAAGCGTTCTCACGGTCAACGTAAACAACCGCCTTTCCGGTAGCCTTCTGTGCTTCCCGTATGGCGTGTAACGCTAGGGTTGTCTTACCGGAAGATTCAAACCCACGTAACTCTATAATACGTCCGAAAGCGTAACCACCACCCAACGCCAAATCCAAACCCATCGAACCGGATGAACAAAAGTCCACGTCAGCGGGTTCGGTTACCACGGTTTCTTTACCGAACTTCTTTTGTAAATTATTTACTAAATCTTCTATTCCTGCCATTTCATCACTTCTTTTAATAGTTTAAAGCCTTCTTCATACTCGTACCCTTTCTCTTCGCAAAAGGTTTTAAATTTCTCCTTTAAATCGCTTCCAGAAAGTTCTTGTAGCACTTCAGCCTCTTCGGTTTCCACAACTTCGATGTCATCATACTTGGTCTTTATAACGATACCTTTCTGTTCTAACATTTTCTTGTTGATAGATTTCACGTCCTCTCGTGTGCCCGTTAAAACTACCCGCACGTTACACTCCTCTGTATCGGTCTCAGACAGTTCTTTTAACTGTTTGGGGGTAACGGTAGAGGCTTCCAACGCTATCGTCTTGTACGGCTTAAATTGACCCTTTACCAACGTTGTTGAGAGATCGCTGTACAGCACGGTAAAACCCTTTTCGTCATCTTCACCGAAATTATTTTGTCGAGTACTCGGTAAGTGAAACACCGTGGCTCCCGGTTGTTGTGCGTTGTGGTAATGCCCTAAAAACACTTTGCCGTACTTGGTCAGGAGTTTTAATTTAATCTTGCTGCTCACTTCACGCCCGTCGTTATTAATAGAACCCTGAACCGCCGTGTGGCTGCACAGTACGGATTTCTTACCCGCCGGGGGCGTCAACGTGGCAAATTTCTTTAACCACACGTCCTGACTGTAAAAGGGTACGAAATCAAAATCAATACCTTCAATTACCCGTGCCTGCGGGGTTTCTATTAAATCGAAATTAGGGTGGTGACGGTACGGAGTTAGGAAACTTTCATCCGCCTCGTAATCCGTTTTGTCATGGTTGCCGGGTATGCAAATCAATGAAAGATCGGCATCCGCATACATATCCAACATCTGGTCAAGGCACGTGAGCAATTCTTGTCGTTGGCTAATACGGGAATCAAAGATATCCCCTAGCCATATCACCGTTTTCACACCTAATTCATGCGCCAAATTTATTTCCTGATCCGCAAGATCAAGGAGCTCTAATGCGTTGTTTTCGTTCAGGTGTTTATCGGTACTTATTATCGCTATCGCTTGTTTACCCATATTAAGGAAGTTAAAGAAGCCCGTTTGTTAGACGGGCTCCCTGCGTTCTTACTGCTGTTGTTGTTTACGTCTTTCACGCATCTCACGTATCTTATCTGCTGCCCGTTTGCCATCGCTACTGTTAGCGTTTGCCGGGGGTGTAACCGGGGCGGCTGCTGCCGTGGTTTTCTTACCCGGTGTCTTTTTAGGAAGTTCTGGAGCGGGCTCCTCTTCAGGTTCTGGCTCTTCCTCCGGTTGATCCCAACCCGGTACATGGTCAATGTCATAACCGAGGTCTTCGTGTTTGATAGCCAATTGATACGCCTCCTCAAGTTCTTCACCCTCTAATTCTAATTCAGCGTAGTCATCACCGTACTGCCGCACGAATTCCGCATTCACGATAGCCAACTTTTCCTCATCGGTAGGTTCTGCTTTCTTCTTGGCAGGCGTCGGGGCTTTCTTTGCAGGGACTTTAGCAACCGGGGCACTCTTCTTTTCCTCTTTTTCAGGCACTTCCTCAAACGGTAGATCATCGGCAGCACCCTCCTCAGGTTGAGTTCCTTCGTTTGCCTCTACCTGTGCAGCCATGTCCTCGATGAAATCAAGGAATTCATCGTCTGCAAATATACCGTACCCGTTCTTGTCGTCAAAACGTTTCAAACCGTCCAAAGCCAATTCAAAGTCACGTTTGCGGTAGCAATTCACGTACAATTCTTTCAGGCTCTTCATTTCCATCAACTTATCAAGAACTGCATCCGGCACCTGATGTTTCTCGAAATACTCGTCCCACGTTTCGTTACGTTTCAACGGTAACGGTTTGATATCTACCTGCCGTTTACCCTTGTCATCCTTGAATTGATCCCATTGAATAGGGAAACCCGTGGTCGGATCACTGAACATATCAATTGCCGTTTCGTCCTCGTTTTGGGCGCACAATTTCTCAGATTCACGGTTCAGTGCTTCCATCAGTTTCGGGTCAAAAGTATCCCGGTATATCTCTTTGTTGATGTACATATAACAAACGTACTCCAACCGAGGTTTAATACCCCATACCCACTTCCCAGAACTTTTAATTCTGTACCCGGTAACAGGGGCTAAGAATTTTGCCTTTTCCTCCTTGTCTTGGTAGTTCTCATCTGCCTTCATGTACACTCGGCGAATGTATTCTTCAATCGGGTCTTTCTCGTAACCACCATGAAGAGTAGCGATGAAAATTTTCTTGTTAGCGACTTCCTTTCCGGTAACTTTACCTTCCTTGTCATACTTTTCCACTTCACACTCCAACTGAGCGGTCATAGAGGGAACGTATGGGGAATCCCCCGGTTTGTGCGGTGGGAGTACACGTTTCACTACCACGCCATCTTCATTTTTGTAAAAGTTCGCACGGTTGCCACTGCGGTTCCCGAAGAACGTGTCATGTTGTTTACCTTCTTTTACAGTTTTCTTCACCGTATCAAGTGAAGCTGCCTTCCATTGGTTTCTGTCAAATGCCATAATTTTTCTATTTACAATAATCAATCAATGTTTCTCTAATTTCCTTATTTACTTCTCGCAACTTGTTTAAATAGCCTTCCAATTCCGTATTGTCTTCCTGTGCTCTTATGTGACATACCCGCTCAATACAACCTTCTAATGTCAAGCCGTAGGCTACATCATCCATCTTACCATCCGGATAACGCTCTGCATTAGAAGCCTCCTTCAATTCAAATAAATCAAATCTCTCTCTTGCATTTTCACAAGGCTTCACAAAATAGACATCGTCTAGCTGAATGTATTCGTCAAAATTAATTTCATGTACTGTTGCCATAATTCTTTTTGTTAACGGTTAAAACCTTTCCTAGTTATTGTAAAACTATTTACGGCTCCCTCCACTAACTCGTTAAGAAATTCCGTAGGAGTTACAGGTTTTAAAACGTTATTCAATTTTCTAGACTTGTCCTGAACCGCCCACAATAACGCATCAAGCATATTAAAATTCTTTTGGGCTTCAATATGCTCTAGGGCTATCTTCTGGTATTCCTCATCTAGGATTACCGCTTCATCCAACGCCTTTTCAGACAATTTGATTTCTTCACCCTCAATAGTAAACCGCCCTTGGTTACGGTTGGCTTCACGCCGCCACATACGGCGCAAGTCAGCTTCGTAAATCTCCTTCTCCAACTTCTTTTCATTCATGGTCTTTTCGGCTTCTGCCCGTAACATACCCACTTTATTCAAGAGGGCACTAACTGTCACGGCTTCTCCGTAAAGATTACCATAATCAATTGAAGTTAAACGGTCAATGTCTATACGGTCTTCGAAACCGTTTGTTTGTAACATAACGGGTACTCCGTTAAAATGCACGAGTATTTCCATAATCTTTTATTTTACAGTGTCAATGTCACTATGTTGGTTTCAAAATTCGCCCTTAAAATGTTTACTTCCTTGCGTTTATCATACGCTATTGAACCATTCAACATGATGATGTCCCCACGCCCGGTCAGGTAATCCCTTAATGCCTCAAATTCCGATTGAAACACCATGACCTCTAGGAAGTCATAATTATTTTCCAACAGTATTTTACACATCATTTCGCCCTTACGTGTCTTCTTGAGTTCAAACTCCGTAACGAACCCGGCTACAATAACCTGATTACCGTTAGGAAGGGTTTCACCCTGACACTCCTCTATTTCAGAATACACGTACTCAGGCGGGAATTGTCCCCCACCGTATCGTTCGTAAATGCCACGATAATCAAAGAATGCCAACCCGGACACTTTCTTTTGCATAAGTGCCCACCACCACGCATCTCCCATGTGCTTGTCAGCCCCTTCAAGTACCGGGTCATCATCTTTAATTTCGGTATTAGTAGAACCTAAGAAATTAATCAACAAATCAATACGATCAGAAGGTTCCTGCACGTTTTCCAACTTGTCAAACGCCCCCGCCAAAATCAGGTTTCGTATAATACGGCTATTAACCGCTGAACCCTTCCATTTATGTCGAACCACGAAATCATCCAACGAATAGTAATCACCATTCTCTTCACGTTCTTTTAAAATTTGGGTTGCGGCTTTTTCCGCTACCTGTTTTATTCCGGTTATAGACCAATACAAAGCCTTTTCCTTAAAGTTAATGGTAACATCCAACGCCGACAAGTTAATATCCACAGGACGCACCGTGCAGACCCCCGTCTTATTAATTTCCGCAATGTACCGGGGGTAATCAAAGTCTTGGGCGTATTTAAACGCTACCGACCAATACTCTATCGGATAATGCACCTTAATCCATTGGGAAATGTATCCGGTAATGGCATAGGCGGCGGCGTGGCTACGGTTAAACAAGTACGTTGAAGCCTTGTCAATGGCATCCCACACCTTCTCGCTGTATTCTTGGCTAACGCCGTAGTTATCCCGGTAATAGGGAATAAATCTTTCCTTGTATTGCTGTAACGCCTCGTACTTCTTCTTCACCATCGCTTTACGCACGTCATCTGCTTCCACCAATGACAACCCTCCTAACTCTCGGCATAACTGCATGATCTGTTCCTGATAAGCGAACACTCCATACGTATTCTTAAGAATATCTTTCGTACCAACGAAATACTCTACCTTGTTAGTGCCCTCCTTACGCAACACGTATTCATTATGGAAGTTGTTCTCCATCGCACCGGGGCGGTACAGGGATATAGCCGCAATCAAGTCCTCTATATTTTCAGGCTTCATTTGTTTGCAATACCCGGTTAGCCCGTTACTACCAAAGTGGAAGTTATCTTCATTCCACCCGTTCTGGAAGTAGGCGTACACTTCAGGGTCATCCAACGGCACGCTAAAGATATCAAGGTCTACACCCTCATGTTCTTTAATCAAACGTACCATGTCCTGAAATTTGTCAAACTGTTTCACCCCTAGCACGTCCTCTTTCAAGAACCCGGCTGCATCCATCTCACCACCTTCCCATTCGGTAACGTACTCGTCACCCTGCTTACGTATGGGTACCCATCTAAACATATCGTTTTCATCTGGGAATACCATCATGGCACAAGCATGAATAGACTGTGCCAACGGTGCGGGCATCACGAGCATCGCTTCATTAATCAAATCTGGATGCTCCTTAACAAAGTGTTTAACAACGGGGTGAGCACACGCTATCTTAAACAGGTCTTCCGGCTTACGGTCTTTCACGTCAAACAACTTCATCATGTCGTTAACGTCCTTGAATTGCAAACCGTACACCCGTGACAAGGCTTTAAGAGCCGCACGTAATTGTAGAGCACTGTACGTTCCCACCGAACACACCTGTTTCCACCCGTAGCGTTCCTCCATGTACTTTTTTACACGAGGGCGGTCTTCACCGGGGTAATCACAATCAATTTCTAGTTACGCCCCCACCGTTACCAGTGGGGGCAACACATCAGGCATGGAAACGTACACGAATCCACGCCTGTCTTCTTTTTTAATGTTAATTACTTTCATTATATTTTCTTTTTAAACGTGCAACATGAGCCTTATTAAAACCCATATTTACAATTTCTTCATTAGATAAACCTTGTTTTACGAGTTGTAATATTTTATACGTTTTCCGATATTTTTCGGCACATTTTCCCATTACATATTCTTCTATTTCTTTATTATTCTTTAATCTAACCTCGGAAATTAGATACCTGAATTGTCTAATTTTCCTGTGCCTAACATCTTTAATACCCTCTAACTCTCGCAAATAAGAAAGGTGCTTTTCATTCCATTTCCACAAATCATATAAATATGCCGATTTTGCTTTTGGATTCTTATTTCCCTTACTTTTGCCATTCTTACGACGTTTTCTAGAAAGTCGACGTTTCATAGTTTCTGACCAACAACGACCGTAATTATTATTTACCTCCCCTTCACCCATAGGAGGAAAACCTCCCCCAATAACCATATTTAAAACATCTGGTCTTTCTAAAAATTTTTCATCAACAATATTGGCTTCAGATTGTAACGCATCTTCAATGTTTGCAAAGAAGCAAATGATTTTCTTTTCAAAATTTAAATACCCATACTTTGATAACGCTCTTCTAAAAGTTGTTTCTTTACCTCTTCGTTTATATAAACGACCATCTTTTAAAATTTTACACCCGTTGCCAATATACGTGTCGTTATTAAAATCAACTCCACGATAAATTCTTACTCCAATGTAAATATCCCCCTTGCATCTATTTGTAGTTTCATACAAATAAATATACTTACCTTTATCGGTTTTTATTGGCATTACCGAATAATTTATACATTTATCTAAATACATAACCTTAAATTTGATGCAATATACATATAATCTAAATCAATAACAAATTATATCGTCATTGATTTCTAATTCACCTGCTTTTACATGAAGTTTTTTACCATTTCGCCAAATAGGTAATTCTTTTTCAGAATCCACTTCTTTTATTTCCCCATTGCTTAACGTGAGAGTTACAATGGTTTCATTTTTCCAGTAACCCACACGACCCGCATTCAAGAAACGCTCGAACAGCAAGTCATATCGCATGGGATCAAGTTTGGTAATACCTAATAAATATGACACCAAACAACCCCCGGCACTACCACGGCTTATCCCCGTCATGATACCATTACGGTGACACCAATTGATAATGTCCCATGTAATTAAAAAGTAATCAATCGCCCCTCCTAGCTTTATAACCCCCACTTCCCTCTCAATACGCTCCATAATAACCTCTTCACCCCAATCCTCAATTAAATCAGGGTGAGCCTCAAGCCCCCGGTCTATAAGAGACCAAAAGAGATCCTCATTGTTGTCAAACTCTGCCGCCTCTTCCTTTGTCATTTTGTAGTGGGGTAGGTGGCGTTTCTTAACATCTATGGTAAAGTCAATCGCCTCGGCAACGTTTTCCAACACGTCTATCGCATCCATGAATTTGTTATACGCCATTTCGAACCCTTCATCAGTTTTAGGGAATAACTCTGACAATTCTAACAAGTATTCATCGTTTGATTTGAAATACTGATTCTCACTTGCATAGGCTATCGTGTTCCCCATGCTGTGTAACCGAGGTCGAATACAACTGTATTCTTCATCCAAATACCACGCATCAATAGCCGCCACGGCTGTCAGCGACTTGTCATGAAAGAACTTTTTAAGATTCTTCAAGTACCACTCGTCACGCTTTTCGGCGGTGTATATAGCCGGGTCTAATTGGTATAAATTGGTAATCCCCGCAATACCCAACATTCCAATCTTGTCATAGTCCAACGCCTTGGGGTCTAAAAATACCACAAGATCATTATTGCCACGGGTAATATTCCGAAAGTCGGCAACTCCTATATATTTAGGATTGTCACAATTTATAAACTTGTTTATTGTCAACAAGTCCTTCCATCCCTTTTCATTGCGAGCGTACACCTTAGCCGTGAAAGCATAATCGTTTGGTTCATCATACACGCTGCACTCCATTCCAATCACGCTCTTTAACCCGGCAGCGATACATTCCGTTTGGAATTTTAACGCCCCGGCTAAACTGTTTTTCTCACAGATACCTAACGTGTGAACCCCTAAAAACTTCGCCTTCTGGCACCATTCTTTATACGTGCCTGACCCGGACATCATTTCGTACTGACCATGCACCCCCAGAAATACCCGTGTAGGAACTTCCTGAAGTGCCGCACCCACGTATTTTAACCGAATCAATTTTACCTCGTTCTCTTTTCCTCGTGGTAGCATATACCACACCCCACCGAAACGGTAAGCGTAAAAATCACATTCAGTTTCCGTAGACGATTCCTCTACCGAAGCCCGGTCAGGATTAGCGGGAATCCCCACGAAATTAAAGTCGTCATCGAATAACGCTCCATCATGAGCGGGCTTGTATAACTCGAATGTCTTACCCCCGATATCAACAACGTAATCTGATATCAGGGTATAATCCATTAAATTTCTCTCAAGATATGCTAGAAAATCTTTCATCCTTTTCTGAATTTAATAATAATCTACGTACCTCGGCGGTAATGTCTTGACCGTCCTTGTAACCCAAATCGATAAAGTGCCGAGCAAATGCTTCACTAACGTGATCATTCAACTCGTAGGAATCTGACTTGTGGTTGCAAAAGATAATCACGGGTTCTTTATCGGTAAGGGTTGCCACGTCAAAAACCACTTGGGCTTCACATAAGAAACGCACCGACCCGAAAGTAATTGTCATTTCTTCAATCTTAGCCGTGGGGTAAATCAGACAAGCCTTGTTATATGCCCGCATAACGTCTGTCTTCGTCCACTTAGCCCAAACGTCATTACCTGCCATCGCCTTCATGTACTCTCCAACCCGTTGAAGTAGTTTGCGCCCGGTAATCGTACCGCATGATAAATTCCCGGCATCATCTCTAAACACGGGTAACGCAATTTCATTAGGATGTGCCTTCCATTTGGCATACGCTCCACCATTCACATCTATCGGCACGTCATTACCCACGTAAATGTTCATGATAAATTGACGAATACCTTCACTAAAGTCACCTTCTATAAATAATCTGGAGGTGTTGGAAGCCTCCTCTTTAAGACGTTTTAAAGTATAGCTTTTTCCACTACCAATTACACCTACCAACCCAATAACTTTACCCTTCATATTGTTTCATGAATTTAGCGATGCTTTTAAACTCAGCCCATTCATGAGAATAGTGAGCCAATAGCTTTTCGCAGTTAGACAAACATTTAACCAACTTTTGCGCTCGGTTTCCCAACGCCATTTCGTTCCGGCAGAAAATCCACAAATCAAGATAATCGCACATTTTAAATAGACGATATTGCTGATCCGTCATGGCTTTCTTTATTTCCTGATCAGAATAGGGGGCGAGTACCGGGTTGCCGTGGCATATTTCAAATTCAATAATGTCCCACGCCTTGGCTGTCTTATCGTTAAACTTCTTAACACAAGCGTTTAAATCCCCCGTGACGCTTTCAACGAAATCATGTAGGAGAACCTTGTCAAACACGTTAATGTCGTACGCCACGTTCTCTTCTGAAGCGAACCACCGGAATAACATTCCAACTACCAAACCATGTTCCAAAAGGTTATACCCCCGGTGGTGGGGGGTATTTGGTAGCCTTTGAATATCCTTCATCCCTAACAGGATGTCAATTTTCTCGTAATTCATCAAAACAAAATATTTCGTTTAACAACGGATTGGTAAACTCTACCGGGTGTTTAGTCCAGTAGGTGAAGAACACTTTAGCCCAATCGTTAAATAAGTCATCGGTAAAGGTTCTAAGTATCACTTCCAATTCTTCTGCCGGAACTTTCTTCCCTCTACATAATTCTTCGAAGGTACTGAGTTTACCTATGTAAGCATCAAACTCTTCAAGAGTTTTGTAGGAGGGTTTGTAAGCGAACCGGGTTCCAGAAGGGTATTCATTACCCGTGTACTTCTTGGCAATCTCCTCCACCAACGGCAAGAAGTTTTCATACACGTGCAAGTTATCAGCCTTGTGATAATACTTACCCACGGGCACGCCTACCAGAGCGGCGACGTATTCCTGCATTAACGTGAAGTTAAACACGTTCACGGCACTAAAGCCCCACACGACATCATTACTCCGAATATCAACGTAGCAATTCATCGCACCGTTCACAATCATGAAATGAATTGACCGGGTGCATGGGGTGTCCTTTGTTCGTAAAACAGAAGCCACCCCACTGTTATCTACGGGACCGAAATCGTCCATTACAGGATCATGAATAGTAACCACCGCTTCCCGTGTGTCAATGTCCTCCTTAAATTTTTCAATAACAAATCTAAGTTGATCAACGGGAAATCCTGTTGAAATAGGAAGATTAAACAATGGTTTAAATTCCCCGTTATCCCCATAATGTCTGAATCTCGGACCGTACCCGGCTCTCATGTGTATGCCGTCATCACTGAAATTCTTCAGGTTCTTAACATAGGCGGCAGGCATTTCTAAAGCATTATCCCCACGAGCAATCCATAGGGATTCAACCCACCCCAACACCTTATTCCATTTGCGCTCTGGCACACGCACATAACGGTCTACTGGATTGTTAATTTCCACTAACACCGCTCGAGGAATTTCCCGGCATTTAAAGCCACGCCGGGTCACGTCTTCGCCGTGATAAAATAGTTCTTGACAAAGGCAAATAAATGCCTCGTTTAAATTTTCAGCTTGTAAAAACATGGTTCTTGAAATTAAAGTTTTACATTCCACTTAGGTGGTAACGTGTATTTAATTTTATTACGGTTCGCCTCGTAAGTGTGTTTAATCCGCTCGCCTTTCACTTTTAATCCTTCTGTTTCAACCCCGGCACCTCGCAAATATTTATCCGTTTCACAGAAGCAATTTTGCAAGTCTATCAACGTGGGCATACGATTAGGAAGTGGACGAAATGTGAAACCTTTCTCCTTTTCTTGTTCATACATCAACTCCGTAAAATGGGCAAGAACCCATTTCATCACACCCACGTAATCACACCCACGGGCATTCTGAAAAGTCCTCTCAATTCCTCGAATTGAACCCGGTCCGGTTATAACAAAGTCATTTTCACTAAAGTCAAACAGAGGGCTGTAATTCATGTCAATGGCGTATTGTTGTGCCGTGAAGTCCCCGTATATTTTCATCTTACGGAATACCCAAAACAACTCCTCTAATGATTGTGCGTCTAGGAAGTCATAAATATGCCCGTTGTCAAAAATTTCACGTTGGAATACACTAAAATGTGCCCGGTGTTTAGACATCCCCTTCATGTAGGAGTACTCCGGTAATTGATAGAAACAACAATTAATGATGTAAGCACTTCCATAAATGGTAATGCCTCGTTTCACCATGTCATCAAGACATTTGGCAATGTCTTCTAATTCCACATTAAGGGTAACATCCCCTAATTCCTTTTCAATCGCTTCCCATGTTTCTATCTTGTTAAAATGCTTGAACAACAATATGCGGTAAAACATATCTTCCGGTTCGTAATCCTTACCGTTGTAAATCACGTGGCTCAACAGGTACTGACTAACTCTGTCGAGGCACCTGTACGTATTACAAAATTTATATTTTTGTAATATAGGATCGTCCGTCCATGGGGCGGGTTTACCCTCGTATTTGTTCCAAAAAATTTCCATTCTTTTAGTAATCCAATACAAATAATATTGAAAATTTTCGTTAGGGACTGGAATAATTTTATTCTTTTTCATCTTTTAAATTTCCAAATATAACCATGATAAATAAATTGATTTGCAATAGCTTTCTTTAAACATTTTCTGCCTATTTTCAATTCTCTTTTAATATCAATAATAGAAAACCATTCTTTCACTAAAACCCCCTCTGGAGTATATTGATAAACTTTCTTAGTAAATTTTTCAATAAATTCTTTTGGGTGGCTTTTCCCATACATACCATTCCTTTCCCCGCTTACGGCTAAACCTATTTTCTTCTTATGCTCTTCAGTAAACTTTAATCCTCGGCGAGCCAAACCCATCTTTTTCTGAACTTCTTTATTTAATAAATTCAAATGGGCGGCTTCTGACCTTAACTTTTGAAAAGATTCCTTTTGCCATAAACGTTTAGCAACAATAGATTGTCTTCTTCTAAAATTTTCATCGCATCTATTTTTAGCAGATTCAGACATTTTTATTCTAGACTCTTCATCAAATTGAATTCCTAATACACCTTCTCCTCCTTCCGTCATATTATAGCCCGTATGTTTCGTGTCGTAACGGGCTATAAAATGACGTTCAAGAAAATCTAGTTTCCGTTTTAGAGACTGTTTATTAGGAGCCTCAACCCACATGATTTCCTCGATTACAAAGTTTTCAACGCCGTATTTTCGTATAGCACGACTTAAAGCAAATTCCCCTCCCCTCAGAGCTAACTTGATATGCCCATTCATCCGAACTTGTAAACTTCTAGAAGTTTGACCAATATACCACTTATGATTTACAGTACATTCTATACAATATATACGCCCTCGAAATTTCATTTTATTTTCTGGAATTCATTAAAGGAGTTTTTAATTAGATAATCTGAATTTTGACAATAAGCAATGAACTCATCTTGCACGTCTTCCAAACCCACGTGCTCCAAAATTCTAACACCCAAATCGTAAACCGGGGTATCGTATGGTTCATCATGTAAAGAAACGTGGCAACCTGCCGATACAACCGTCTTAGCCTCTTCTACAGCCTTTTGATAGTCATGTAGGAAGGTTTTACTTTTACGCCACATACTATCCCCCTTGGGAGGCTCGCCAGAACGGTATTCGATCCTGTCATAATATTCTTGCAACTGCTCCGGCTTGTAATCATACCGTATATGAACGATACTCTTAAACCCGTTGTCCTCAAACAAAAATTTGGGTCTTAGCCGCCATGTTGCCGTCGTACCCGCACCATCCAAAACAACACTGTGACCCTTTTGTGCAACACTCTTTAGGAAGTAGCTAAGCCCTTCAGAATGACATAACCGCCCCGTCATACTGTCGTGCCCCTGCCAACGGCGTACACCGCCATTTTCGTACCACTTCCCAACGAAAATCAAATCCAAATCCTCACAATAAACTCCTACTTCCTTTTCTTTTCCGTCAAGTGTTTTAAATTTAAAGGGTGTCAATTCTAGCCCTAATGATTCAAGGTATTCCAAGAATAGGTAAACCCTCGTTGATTTGCCACTTCCTGAAATACCTTTGACTAGATATATAGTGGGACTCACTATTTCTTAGCTTTTTTCGGGGCGGCTTTCGGTTTAGCTTCTTCTGCGAGTTCCACAGCCGTCACACGCTTCTTGATTGGTTTGGCATCACCAAACTTCACCATACATTTCTCTTTACCGTCTGAAGATAGATATACACGGGTAATCGTACCTACCTCGGAACCTTCTTTCAAGGTTACTTGGCTACCAACCTTCAAGCCCGGTACTTCGTTTGATTCCTCAAGATTTTCACGCTTGGTTGCTCTTTCAGTCTTAGGAGCCTTCTCCTTCATCGTTTTGTCAGACTTGGAAGGGGTTTTCCGGTTTTTCTGGCGTTCATCAAACTCCTTTTCAGCCTTGTCTAAGCGGGCTTGTTCTGCCGGAGTCAATTGTTCATCCGAAACGTATTCCGTTGTCTTTTTGTTCTGACGTTTTGCAGCCGCTTCCGGTGACTTGTCAGCGGGTAACTCCTTTTCAGCCTTGTCTTCTTTTTCAGCTTTCGGTTCTTCCTTTTTAGGAGCCGGGGCTTTCTTTGCCTTCGGAGCCTCTTTCTTTGCGGGGGCTACCGGGGCTTCTTTGGGTGCGGGTGCTCCACCCATCTTTTCCAATAACTCTGTCGCTACCTGAATTTCTACTTCGTTTGATTCCTCATTGTTGATAACGTTCTGAAGTTGCTCTGCCGAATACTTACGGAATTTTACTCTAGTTGCTAATGCGTTTGCCATAATCTTCTTTAATTTATTTAAAACTGTAATTCATGTTTCGATATACAAATATACTTACTTTTGTCTTAAAAGTTTAATATCTTGGACAAAATCTTTATCAATTCTTCCCGGTATGTCCAAATCCTCCTTGACCACGTTCAGTTTCTCCAAGATCGGCTTCGGTTTCTACCACCTGAAAATTCGCCTGCACGAATGGCACGAAAACAATTTGTGCCACACGGTCGCCATCTTCAATTTTCTCAACGTCCTGCCCTAAATTAATTAGAGGCACACCAACATCTCCCCTATAATCAGCGTCAATAACACCGGGTGCGTTAATCACGGTAACGCCTTGTTTTAATGCCAAACCACTACGAGGGCAAATAAATCCTACCATCCCCTCCGGAATAGCCATGTGTAATCCAGTAGGGATTAATCGACGTTCCCCCGGTTGCAGGTAAATAACTTTCTCTTCAGGTAAGAACGCTCTTAAATCGGCTCCTGCCGAATCTTTTGTCTTGTACACGGGCAATTCATGTGTACTGTGGTTTACAATTTTCAAATCCATTCGAAATCTTTTTTAATTGTTAATTCACTATATTTCGCCAATTGATTACCAGAAAGAGTCTTGACGATTACCTCTTCCCAGACAGGATTATTCGAAACAACTTCGGTTCTCCTGCCTTTATATTTCACTCGTGTTCCACGAAACAAAATATACCATTTGTCATAATTACCTTGTACTCTTCTTTGCTCCTCATCCTTATATTGGAAGTGCGGTAAACCCCGCCCCGACCAGAAATATAAGTTTACAAACCCTAATACGTCAAAGCCCGGACTAAAGATTGTCCGTATCCCAAATTTCTTTCCCAAATCCTCTATCTTCGATCTTTTCTTAGATGCTATATCTGCCGCCACCTGAGCGTAAGACGCTGTTCGGTAAATCAATGATCTTAATCTATGAGTTAGGTACTCTAACTGAAGATTAATTAGGAACTGTTCGTGACTGATACGATATTCGTTTTCCATACCTTAAAATTTTACTTCCACTTTATTCGCATAAAAGTTTATAGGGTCTGTCGCTTGGGTTAAAACTTCTTCTAAATATTCCAACGTAATATTACCCGGATCAACTCCCTCCTGCCGTATAGCGGTCACGTACACTTGTTCAAATACATCCCTCATTCTAAACGCCGTTTCCTTACTTTCATTTATCGTGCCGTAATCATATAGGAGAATAACCGTCTTAACTTTCTTACGGCGCATCGCCTCTATTTGCCCCCGCCCTATATTATTACCGAACGTGAAACAGCACTTGATATCATCAACCTCGGAAAGACCTAACAGATTCTCAATATTTATCATATCAAAGATACCCTCCACTATAATAACCGTTTCTGTCTTCCCTTCAATAATATTATCATAGCCGCCTAGTAAGTCCTGAAAATTCGTTTCCGAGTTTCTATACCGTAAAACCAAATCAGCTTCTCCCCGTTTATACGCTTCCAGATTAGCCTTGTGCCATTCCTTACTATTTCTACTTCTCGCCCACCATGCCACTGGAATGCCATCTATCTTTATCTTAAAGATAATGTAATTCTGCAACTTGGGGTTTAACGGTGAATCTGTATAGGAAGGTTCAAATTCTTTATAATGGCATTCCTTAAAACCACGACCGTCCAAATAAGCATCGTGAACTAAAGGTTTTAGCCTCAATGGCAACGAAACCGGGGTAATTTTAAATTCTTCCGATTCTTCCTCTTCCATCCAATTTGCCTTATCCATTTGAATTTCCGCATCAAGCCGAGGGCACTTGTCCAAATCCTTAGCCGTGTTTGGAACAAACGTCTTTTTAGCTAGGGAGGTTTTATTTAGCTTTTTTAGAAATTCGTATAGGGAAGTTTTGCGGGGGCATTTCCAACAGTGAAACGTTGCGATACCGCTCTCGTTGAAAATAATCCCCCACTTACCCGTTCTTCCACAAAAAGGACATTCCATATTCCGGTTGGTCAACCAACCTTGGGTTCCGAACTTAACAAGGTTAAATTCAGCAATTATGGCATCCTTATCGTATTTCATTTTCTATTGCGTTTATTCCAATCCTTAAATGATTCCTTCATGGTACGTTCGTCTACAACGTCGCTAGAGTCTCTTTTAGACACGGGCGCACCGTCGGCAACCTTACTGCCATACACTCCCGGTTGAATCTCTACTCGCTCCTCTTTGACCCCTCTTTCCTTATTTTTACCCCGGCGTTCTAGCTTCTCTAACGCTGAAACGTCCAACACGGTTTCCAATGTAGAAGAACGTGCCATATCATAGAAGAAACCATTCTCGTAATTCGTTGGAATTCTAACTATAATACCGTTGTTCTTGTAATTACGCATTTTATCAAAATACAACCGCATCATGTTATTCTTTCCTTCCTCTAGCGTAACGTTACCCGTTAACACGAATGAAAATGGCTTAACCAATGTACGGTCGCCTTCGGTATTGGCACGGGTGATAACCCGGTTAGGATCGTTCCACACTTCAAACGGCACGTCTCCGGTTTGGGTTGCTGTCACGACAACCATGTCGTACTTCTTAGCAATATCTTTTAACCGTTGGGCGCACTTTTGCAAGCGGTATTTTATAAAGTTGGGATCGTAGTCTATTTTACGGCTTTCACCCGTCAATAACAAGTCTATAGAGTCCAACGTTAGGAGGTCAGGGTAAAACCCGTATTCCTTTTTGTAATCCTCTATAACCTGCACTAGATCACCAATCGTAAGGTCTAGTAACTCTTCCGTGGCGTAAACGTCAATATCACTATTCACAAGGTTTGCCCGGTTAATCAACCCTTTCACCCGTAGCCGGGTTTCTTCAGTTAAATCTCCACGCATAATTTTGGAATAAGTAGTATGAGCGATCATCTGGTCGAACTTTACCACCGCCTCATCCGCTCCACCTTCTAACTGCACGTGAAGAACGTGATTATGGGCTATTGCCGTGTTATACCACGCTATGTATTTCAACGCCGTTGATTTACCAACACCGGATCGCATAATCATTAACACCGTGTCCTGACGGGGGATACCTCCATCGGTAATCTCATCGATAGTTGTAATACCAATAGGCATTTTCGAACGACGAGTTTCATCTTCCGCTTTTGCGGCTATGGTATTAATGTTCTTATCAAAATCCCTGTACACACGTCTAAACTGCCCGTTGTCTTTAGTTAGGGAGAAACTATTGATTTCTATCATTCGCTTCTCCAATAACGCCATCGCTTCTTCTTGCTTACCTTCGTTATACATATCAGAAATCTCATGTTGCGTGGCAACAAACGTCTGACGTTTTAGGAAGGTTTCAAGTTGATCCACCATCGGCTCTACCTCTGGCACGGGTAACGCCTGTACATCCTTTATCTTTTTGAGGACATCCTCTTTATTACTATAAGCCATTTCCACCATGCCGAACGTCGCATGACGACCGTTCTTCATATTGTCATTCAATACTTTTAACATGGCTTTACAACCACCCAATTCCCTAGGGAAATTGCTTAAATCAATATTTGACGTGACAAGCCTAGCGAACTCTCTATTCGCGAATGCTAATCGCATCATCTCTTCGACAAAACTAGGGCTGAGAACGGCATCAACTTTTTTACTCATAATCTTTTAAATTGAATCTACTACTACTCTAATAGTTCCCTCTCTCAACTTGTTAATAGCCATAAACGCCGATGACACGGTATCATCATGCCCGCTAATACTTTCTAGCGTTCCCTTGTCCGGGCGGAATGCAATACTATTGAACTCCCCGAACATTTGCTCGACCTGTTTACGACTATCGGTATGCCACGGGCATTTTATCGCTCCACGCTCAAACAACGCTGCCAACGACACCCACCCGGTACGTAAGTCTTTCTTATTCCCGGCTGTGGTGGTAAACGGTGTAATATTTCTAATACCCTGTTGACGTGCCATATCCGCAAGTATGCTTTGGAAACCGTTATTTTCTACTACGATTTCGCTCGGTTTAAAGCTACGGTCTAGCTGCATTATTTTATTCAACTGTTCGTTATGAGAAAGCCCCTTTTCACGATAAATATATAGGAGATAATAATTCCCTAGCAAATCTTTACCCCAAACGGAATAACAAGTGTAATCCGCCCCCACGTTACCGGAAACAGCAAAGTCACATCCAATTACTACTTTGGCTAGTTTAATAGGAAAAGATTCTATGTTATTCACTAACATATATTTTTCCATTCCATACGTGCTACGCATAAGAATTTCCCACGGAAATATCGTACTATCGTCACTGATGGGCACAACCAAATACTCACGGCTAAACACCATAGTTCCCAATGATTGTTTTTCCTCCATCAATTTCTTAAACGTGAAACGGTCAGGAGCAAGCAAACGCCCATCAGGGAAGACTGCCGGGTATTCAAATACCTTAAACTTGGGGTCTTCTTTTAACTTAGCGTAAAGGTCATTCTCTTGGTACGGGGTATTATGGGAAACAATTCCATTTGAAACAAAAGAATGTGTTTTGGGCATTGTAAAATCAACCGTAATAGATTCCCCCTCTTCTATAGATTTTACTTTTAAAAATCCATAGCCACTTTCAACATTCTTCTTAAAAATATTTGCTTCCTTTGTTGTTGCCCCAACCCAACAAACCCATTCGTAAAAAGATTGCAAATCTTTTAATTTGTGAAGACTAACCGCTTGGGAGCCTTTCATTTTAAGTTTTTCTAAACCAAATCTGACTCTATCTTCTTTGGTAAGGGGATGAAATTTTCTAATAGACCTCATCAACTGATTTTGATAAGGAACCCTTATTAAAGAAACATCTGAAACATATTTAATGCTTTTCCATTTATCACCTTTTCCTGAATGAGGAAAACCTATTTCACGCATAAAAATATCAATCATTTCTTTGGAATCTATTCTTAGCAAGTACCCCATTCTATCTGTTTTAACCTTTTCAGTACTTTGACATTTCTTAGTGCTTACCGAAGATAAAATACCAAAATTAAGAAGAACAAATTGAATTTGCCTTATAAGTTTTTCACTTACAGAAAAACAGCTTATACCTCCATTCTTAGAAAAACAACCATCTCCATCAAAATACCCTGACAAAAATTTAGCAAGTTCTCTTTTCCCAGAATGTAGTATTTTCTCTGGAATATACTTGGTATGGCTATACAGCCCATACTCATAACCGAGGCTATGCCATAATTCACGCTTATCTTGCTTATAATATCTTATATGGATTTCATGACTTTGCCCATTCACAATATGCCACCCCTGATTCTCAATCAAATACTTTCTAATTCCAGAAACTTTCTTAGCTATTGTTATTCTATCCTCAGATAAATGTCCATCGGCAATACATAACCCCATTTGATATAATTCATCATCGCTTACATTTAAAGGCTTTCCCCAGACATTTGCCCCAACTTTTATAGCAACAAAATCTCCAATTTGTAAATCCTCCGCCTTACGCCAAACATATTCTCCAGATTTGTCACATACTAAAACCGGGTGAACAAAACTTGTTTCCAATTGAAATCCTTTGTCAAAAGTTATCTTTTTGGTTTTCGTTTTGCCATTTATATAGTATTTTGCAACAGATTCTAATTCTCCACCATTGTAAACAGAAATACCACAATTATAATACCCTCTTTCGCTATCGAGTGGTACCGGACTCAATTCACCAATCGTTCTAATCCCATTTTCGGTTAACACCATAGTATCAGGTGCTACGCATCCATCCACAAGATTATACCCGTATGGCTCAACAATAGGTGAAATCGTACCGTTGAACAAATCAATCAATTTCTCACGCTGTTCCAAACTGTATATACTGGATTCGTCAGGTAAGTCATCGCTCACCGCCGCCCCCACGTGCAAACCACGAATAAACCCATCCTTTCCACGCAAGTGCAATTTCGTACCGTTCTCCCCCTCTATACCCGTGGCAGCAAGTGACGCCTTTCCATTCGGGTTAATACGATAGCCTAGAGCATCATTAATTTTAATTTCCTCCGCAATTTTATCAATATGCTCCTTACCCAACTTTTCCGTATTAGTAATAATACAAGTTTCTTGACGATTCTTATTATCGGGAGTGTCCGCCCTCATGAACGTGGGGCGTTTATAGGTGTACAGCCTCCACAATGGAAAGGCGTAACAAAACTCGTAAGAATTATGCACCACGGTGCCATCTTCTAATTGGAATAAATGATCACCATCTGTCATGAAACCGTAATAAGAATCCCTACCAATGCAAGTCACTCTAATATCACTCTTTTCAAAGATTGGTGTGTCCGGACTAAATACCCGATACCCCTGAAAACGACGCTGCTTCTTTACCGGGTATTTATAAAACTCGTTCATCGGCATTTCCACATACGCTTTCTTCTTGGTGTCATACAAACACATCACGTGCCAGAAATTCACCACGTAGGGGATGCCATTCTCTTGTTCTACCCTAAACATTTGCCCCTCACCTATATGTCGGGTAAGCACTTTACGAGGCGTGTAATCTATCCCCATTACTTCCATGCCGGGGTAAATGTCCTCCACGTTCTTAACCGTGAAATCTGCCATTAAAATTGGAGTGCCCGCAATAAAACACTTTCCATGTGAACGAGCGGCAAGGTACGCACTACTAGGATATAACTGCACCATATTACCCCACTCTAAATTTCTCCACCCTTGTCTAAAGGAAGGCAGCATGGTCGTCTTGAAATAATTGTAAGATTTCACCTTTAACGTTTCATCCATTGATTCCGTAAGACAATCAACGTACTGAAGACGTTCGGTTTCTAAGGTATGGTTTAAATTAAGCACCTGATTCGTTTGCTTAAATATCTCGTTCATCATTTCATCGACATCACCGCCATACCCGTCCAACAGTTGATTCAACGCCTTGGTAGGGAGAGCCTCCAGGACGTTGAATGTGGTGTTGAAAACGGCGTCAAGCTGCTTATGCGACAGCTTCCCATCCTCATTAAATCTTATCATCTCTTACACAATTTGAAAAGTTTCTCTAAACCTTGATTTCACTTCAACCGGGGCGGTATTAGCCACGCCGTCCCCTCTGAAAATTTGTAAATATTTAATAAGTAATTCGGCATTCGCACGAGTATCGGCTAACGCCCGGTGAGCGTTTACCAATTCCACACCCTCTTTGCGACAGCACGTTCCCAACTTGTAATTCTCTTGTTCCAAACCCCGGTACCAACTCAATTTCATGGTATCTTCAACGAACTTCACGTATTCCCACAAATCATCATTATTAAAGGCAAACATACCTTCAAAAAATGGAATATCAAAGAGTTGAAAATTATGTCCAGCTAGAATAGCACCTATTCTTTTATTGGCGTATTTCTTGAGAAGGGCTTTCGTTTCCTTGTACACGGTTTTGATGTTTTCACCGTTTTCAGTTAGGTGCTGAACTGACAATCCATGCACTTCCTCAGCCTGTGGAGAGTATTCAAGCCCATCTTTATAAGGAGCGATAATCGCATTGTATTCGGTAACAATTTCCAAATTAATACAATCTACTACCACCATAGCCACCTCGGCGAGTGCTACATCGTCAAAAGCCTTTTTGTTCTTATTCGGGAGCCCACCAGACTCTACATCGGCACAAATAATGTACTTTACTGTTGTGTCCATAACAAAATTATTTTAGTAAAAATTTTAAATCCTCAATATCCTTATCACGATCTTCTATATCGTCATAAACTAGTTGTAAATCCAACACAGGATTCTTATCAGCCTTAATCCCCTCCTTGAAATCATTAATGATTATCATCGGTTCCCCCTCTATTGATTCCCCTTCTTTAAAGCTAACAATAAAATAGCGAATAACGCTTTGTTTTTCCCTATCCCTAAACGTGAACAATTTAGATTTAAACTTTTGTTCTAATCTATCCGCAAACCCGTTAATCGCTTTTTTCAAACGTGCTTCAGGTACATCTTCCCGAAAGTCTATTAAATCTGCCACTTTAGGTGCACCCAAAATTCGACAAATTCTCATTAACACGCCTGCGCTAAAATCATCATCTAATAATGCCATATACGTAATCTTTTATTGTAAGTTTTTCCGTGAGCCAAATTCATAAATCTGATGACATTCGACACACACGAGTTCTATATTTGTTTTCATTAACCGCAATTCGGGGTAAGCCCCTTTTGATTTTATGTGGCTAAAAAAGATCGGTTTTAACGTCGCACCGAGAGGCTTCCCACATTTGGTACAAATATGCGGGCGTTCCGCCCAAATCTCTTTAAAGAGCTCTAATTCACCCGTGGGTTTCTTTTTCTTGGGTGGTTTGGCTTGTTGCCGTAACCGGGCAATCTCAAACCGTGTCAAACCATTGTGCAAACGCTTGTAATTACATTCATCGCACAAGCACTTCGTTTTATTTACGATGTACTTTTCACGTCCGCATTTGCTACAAATCTTCTTCTCCATAATCTGCCATGCTTGAATTAACGGGTCTCAACTTCACGTTCCCAGAAACATCATTAGGAAGTTGTTCTAACTTGTGATACAAATTACCTCCGTTGCAAAACAACGTGTAACACGTCTTTTCAAAAGGACATTTATCACACATTTCACTACCTTCAACGTATGCCTTTTCCCCATACTTGGCAACACAAAAATTCGGTCCAGAAATTCTTGACATTCTCAGTCTTTCCTTATCTAAAACTTCTTGCTTTACCGGGGTATACGTGTGGCTCTTAACGGGGCAACTGAATTTCTGTTCTGACCCCCACAGTCGAGAATAATAAAACGCTCCTTCTTCATACTCTTCATATCTTCTCCACGCTTCCTGCATTAAAAACCACGAGCATAGAGGGGGTTGCTTATGTGTTTGCCGGGCGTACATATAAAACTGAAACAATAGAAAGTCCCAAATAAAATCAGCCCCGGCAGAAGGTGGTAGTTTAGCGATAAACTTCTTCACCCATTTTTGATGTTGTTGAGTCTTCATGTTTATAGAACGAGGTTGTACCCGCATTCTAATCTGAAGATATTCATAACATCGAAGAACAATCTTTATAGTAGTTTCTTCATCATATAACATAATCATTTTTAATTTTAAGGAAGGCGGGTCGCCCCGCCATACCTTTAGTTCCACCCTATTTCCACGTCAACACTTTCAACGGTAGGGAATGTCACAGGTCGATATCTTCTACCTGTCGGGTCATCTGGATCTTTTTCAGCCACCGTTTCATATTGTAACCGGGCTTTTTCAACATCAATATGCCTGCCAATCCAAATACCTACTTCCTCACCGGGTTGCATGGAAGGAATCAGTAATTCCGCACCGTCTACCATTTCCACAAACTGTGCGTTAAATGGTTTATTGGTAGGAGACATCACATTCTCCATAAACGGTTTGTTATACTTGTCCTTACCATTTAATACGGTTGTCGCCATTTTAAAGGTGCAAATCGCATCCTCTGGAACCACCATCTTTATCGTCACATCTGTTACTTCTTGATTATAACTGTTACGCAAGATAATAGCCCGGTATTCATCTCTGCCGTTTTTAATCGCCATCACAGAAATATCATCAAAAATATTTCCAAAGTCATCATTTCCTACTGGAGTAGAAGACTTATAACCTCCCAAAGAAACTCCGGGATTCGGTTGGGGCTGATCATAACCTGCTGTCGTTGTATAAAATAGTTGCATCTTAGTTTATTTTTACCATCACGCCTTCGTCTTCTCCTGTTCCTGAAGCAGAAGGCACAGTTAATAATTCATGTGTTTGCCCGCCCACGGGTGTTTGAAGTTTCACTTCAAAATCCCAATAATCTCCTGCCGAAGGTACAAAATAGGCGACAAAGGTAGTATTAGACGTTAACACGGGATTTTCCTGTTTGTTTGTACTCCATTGCACACCGTTACGATACCATGCAGCAAAAGCGTATCCTTCTGCCGGGTATGCCTCTATCGTTTGGGGTATCCCCGCAATAGCGGATTGCGTGTCAGAAGCCATTTTGTTCCCACTATTCAACTGAATAGAACCTTGCGAGGTGTCGCCTGTTTCAGTACGACAAGTTACCTGAATCTCCACAGGAGGATTTGGGTCTTCCACAAGCGTCACGGTCAGAGTTTCATCCGTACCGTGAAACGTATATGTACCCGTTTTAGTAACATAACCAGATTTTGAAACGGAATAAGAAACCGTTCGCCCGTTCACACCTGTCACGGTGTTAGTAACCACTCCGTCAATGATTACTCGGGCGTCAGTAGGGTTTGGCAAAATCGTTAACGTGAATAACTCCGAAGGTGCTCCTCCACCTAAATTCCAAAATTCCTCTCGCTCATCCAAAATCGTTATCGAGCCTCCGTTATTTTGTACCCTAGCAATATAATACTCGTTATAATACTCGTTTTCATCTTTAGGAGGTTGTACTCCGGTGGTGGTTTCCAATACCAAACTGATTTTGTAAGAATCATATTGATACAAGCCGCCCGCCAATTGAGCGTCAGTGAACCTACGACCCATAGGCATACTTCCCAAAATAACGACTTTCAATTGTTGTTCCGGTTGGAAGGCGTATCCACTTGATAACACTAGATTCGTGTCATTCACGATATCAACTACCTGATAAACCTTGTCGTTCAACACTGCCACTGAATTTCCCTCTTCATCGAATTTAACAAATTTGATACACGTGGCAACACCAGAACTTTGACCTCGAACTAAGCCCGCAAAATTCACGGTTCCTGATAAGTTACCAGAGGCATCAACAGCGGCGTACCCCGGTTCCGTGTTGGTTGACCGATACGCTACCTTAATCCAATAGTACTGATTGTCATTAGGAATGACAAAATTCTGCTGCGACGGCACGTAAAACGGTTTGTAATTCGGACCGATCACGTACCCCCCGGCAATGTTCACGGTTCCAAATGTAGTGGAAACCGTAACCCTAAAGGGCGCACCCGGTTTTGAACCGGGAGACACAAGCCCAAAGGATAGAGAAGCCGACAGAATGGCTTCTAAAGCCGTATTCTGAGTGGAGAACTTGACCAACTGATCAAGTTCCTCTTTCTCTAAGAATGTGTTCCGATAAATATTTAATTTACTCATAATAATTATTTATTATCCTTCTTCAATAATTTCTACTTCTATCGGGGTATCACCACCATCACCACTACTCGGAGTTACGGAAACCCATGTACCCGGTAACGGATCAATAGCCCATTTCACATTAGAGGATGCAATCAACCTGCTACTTCCTCCCGCCTGCGGTATAACCACTTCTGCCGGAGAGAATGATAATGATCCTGAAACTTCAAAGATCGCTTTAACGTCAATATCAACGTCCCCTAATTGATATACCGTGGGGTTACGTGTGTCAACAGCCCCTTCCGGTGCAATTTCCCAACGTAAGAAAGCGTAACCCGGTGCGGGTGTAGCCGTCAAATTAATCTCTGTACGTGGCAAACGCTGTGGAGGCTCAGGTGTAACTACTACCGTACCAAAGCCCGGCTCTACTATCTCAACAGACACGTTCAACGGTACCGTCATTCTAACGTAAACATCTTTATCAGATTTCATCGTTTCAAACCCGGTACTCGTGACACCCCGGTACTCGCACGTCCAATTTATAATACTATCAACGGGCACTTCAAAACGCACGTAACCATTCTCATCGGTGCTGTTTACAAATTGCGCACCTCCCCGAACCGTCACGGTTACTTCAGCCCCTTCCAACATCGCCCCGTTATACGTGTTAGAAACGTAGAAGGTGGCAAACCATGACGTACGAACTACCCAATCCAACCACGTTACGGAAACCACGTTCTTGTAACTTACAAGATATCTTTTTATAAAAGACTCTATGTCCGCCTTAGTTCGGGCTGAACGTATTTCAGCGTACATGGCTATAACGTTCTTTTGTCCTAAATACCCCTGCGTGAATGGTAAGGACAACGGCTTCAAAACAATACCCCCTATCGCGATATCGGAAACGTTTCCACTTCTATTCTGAACCAAATAGGGAGCCATGTACCGAATATCTTCTATAAACCGCAACGGTCTACCATTTAAGAAATTCAGATACAAATCCTCATCTTTCAGTTCCACAATATTGTAAATAATTCCCTTCAACCTGTACCACTTGTTAGCCACTAGACACGGACTTTGGTACCGATCTCCTAAAAAGAAACTACTCGTGGCTTGAAAATCTGTCAAACGAACTTGCTGCCTTAGCTGCATATTTCCGTTATAACAGTTAACCCCGAATTCTATATTCTGCGGTAAAGAATTTCCATACTCATCACCGTTCAACGCTTTCACCCAAACGGTAATTTCATAATTTAATCCTCGGTAAACTTCCATCACTTTAGTGGTGTCAGCTTGGCTATCAACCCCCGATCTTCCCGAACCTGTTGGCACTAGCACGTAACGATTATCCATCATTTTACGTTCCACGCTACCCACGATAGGGTATTCCTCAAGTTTGCCAACCCCCACCACGTTAGACAATTCCAAACCGGGGGGCACGTTGCCCTCCAAATAAAGTAACCATTCTTCTTCGGTTAAAATGGTGTTATTAACTGGAGTTTCATCTTTAGGAAGTGTAATGGTTTCTTCCCCGAAGGTAATCTTATCACTGTAAACATCCCCAGAATAATCTGGTCCGAAATCATACCCTTTTGAAACCGCATTCACCGTTTCGGTGCCATCCCACGTGGGTGATGACCATCCCATGCACCACCCCGTATCTTGAGGTGCAAGTGCCCCAAATATGAATTCATTGGGTTTGGAATACCCTACTAATCTTCTTAACTCACCGTCAAGCCGTATAATTTCACCATCCTCATTTTCGGCTTGCTTTTGGGTAATTTGAAACGTTCCTCTTTCAGAAAACTGCTTAATCCAGTTCTTAAATAGAAAGCTACGTTGCTCTGGTGTGTCAATATTTTCATATACTAGCCCCCACCCTTCAATGAATTTCTGCATAAGAAAATCATCGTTTTCAATAAAACGAAACTTGCGGGCGTAAATCACGATGAACGCAAAGAAATGAGTTATAGCAAAGAAATACGCCGTGTAGTCTGCCTCGTTGTCCCGTTTAATATACAACGGAACGATACCCGGCTCGTATAACTTCTCTAACACGTTTAAAGCCCACGCAAGCACCTGAGGGTCGTTGTTTTCAAAAAACTGTTTAAAAACCGACTTATCATAAATTACCGTAGACAACGGATCGGCTAACGGGGTCGCCATGCGGCTACGGTACTCCACCCGTTTATAAGGGTCAGTCACGTAATCCACCACCAACTCGCACGCCTCGTGCAAGCCACCCATCGCCGCAAGGGTCGTCGTTGTTAAAATTTCCCAATCCGTAAAGGTCTGCCCGCCATCTTTCGAATAGCGATATAAATTCCGGTTGCCTTCTCGAGCCGCTTGTAACACCGGAATCAAGCCCGCCGCCGGAATAATGTTGGTAGAGATACGAAATCCCTTACCTATTTGTGGATAATCTCTATATACTAGTGTAGACATATTAATCTCTTTTTCTACGGGTTTTATCCTTACTCACGTTTATCCATGAATTGTATAATATCGTGCCGTCAGGATTATGATTTATCACCTTTATTTCGTAGCCTTTTATTCCAAAACGTATTCCAAGAAATTTACATTTTGGCACCTTGTATAATACGTGCGTGAGGCTGTCACGGGTGGTCATCTTAAAGTTATTTATAGGAGGGTTCTCGTTAAAATCAATTTGTTGATTTACCGTCCACCATTTTGTATCCTTATTCCATTCATATTTACCGGGCGAAACCTGTACTAAAGAATCTCTATAAACAATCTTAGTTTCTACCACAGTTTTAACCACCTCTTTGATTTGAGGTGGCTTTATCTTTAATTCTTCTATCAGTTTAACATCTTCGGCACGTAACTTCTTAAATTCTGAAACCGTCAATTGCAATTCCTGTATTGTGGTAACATCTTCGCCTCGTTTCGTTTTCTCATGTTCCAACTCCGTCATCAAGGCTTCCACATTATTGCGTTCCCTCTGGTACTTGCTTTTATTCTTTGAAGCCGTTCTTATCGTTATAAAGAGTGCCCCGGCTAATAACACGATAAGAATAATTTTCCAATGCTTTAATACAAAATCTTTCATCTTTCTTCTGTTATAGTAATCCAAACTTCTTCACCGTCATCAATGGCAGCTTTCACCATGCTACTCACTTTCGTGGAAGCCACGAATTGTTGGCTGAGTTTCTCTTGACGAGGCGTGCGGGTTCCCACCAAAATACACCCGTCAGAATGATCAACGTTTGCCCCGGCGTGAATCAATATCCCCAAAAAATGGGGTACGTTTTCAATAGCCGGGTATTCCTTTTTAAACTTAGGAGAATACCTCCAAATAACCCGGTACCGCCCCGCCGGAATACAAGTCTTCCCGTAAACTTTTTCCTTACACTTGCACGCAATTCCTTTCGGGGTATTAGGACACTCTGCGGGTAAATCCCTACGAGCGTCTTCCAATGTATCGCAGATTCTTGCAGAATCAATATACATAGTGCCAATCGTGGCGGTGTCGGTAAATTCTGTTCTTTTAACTAATATTTCCATGGCTCTTAGTTTTTATCGTTATCAAGATTCATTTCTGGGTCATCCCCTTCTATTACTCTGTTAATCTTACGTTTTGTTATCTTCCGTATAGCCAGAAACACCGGATGTTCGCTAATGTCGCCTGCATTTTCCAAGAACGACCAAAATTCTGTCCCACATACAAAGCCCGCTACCATGTTAGGCAACTTCAAATCAACGAAATCAAATATTTTAGTATCCAAATAATAAGACAACGAAACCGCTATTAAACTAAACGCTAGTTTGTAAATGGTATTCCATGCTTTAGCACTTTCAAAGTACCATTTCACCTTCCTGCGTTTCGCCCGTTTATAGGAAGCTATACACCCCACGACAAAATCAATGGCAATAAATATGAATACCCCAATCAACATATCCTGAATCGGTGCGAATGCCCCTAATAAGGTGCTTCCCGCCCCGGCTAACCACTGCATATTGAAATTCCTGACCTCCATAATCATAATCGTAAACCGT